>ERZ773235.144-NODE-144-length-99956-cov-16.567752_pt1 | contig 99956 bp, 97 predicted proteins | sample MGYA00580522_ERZ773235 | MGnify/ENA primary metagenome ERZ773235 (study PRJEB29015, sample SAMEA2737797) | human gut metagenome | biome: human gut; feature: human-associated habitat; material: faeces | place: China | collected 2012 ... | reverse complement strand
TTACAATAACTGAGACTGGCATTAGTGCTGTTATTAGCATTACTGCTGTTTTTTACTTGACATCAACCTATAAATGTTTACGGTCTATATACTAAACGCGAGCCGTAAGTAGCAGCCGTATAACCGACCGCATGACCCGAATAACAACAACCGAGACCGGCAAGAGCGCCGTAATGAGCAGGACCGCCGTAGAACAAAGTTCTTAAAGAAGAACTAGCTATAATGGTTTCGAAGTTATCGCATCTACCTGTAGTAGAACTAGCTCCTGTTGCTTCTGATGGGATGAATGTACCCAAGTAAGTATTAGAGATAGCACCACCTTTTCTAGGTAATTGTCCTAATTCACTAAAACCTTCAGTAACAGTGTCACCATAATCAGCTTCGGTTTTTGCTAAGTATATAGTACTAGTACCACCATCTGCATCAGATTTAATATCAAAAATAACACCGTCAACATTCTTCCAAATGTGTCCGAATGGATTTTCTATACCTCTATATCTAGGTACTTTTACTTTTACTACATTATCTGGTTTGAAAGTAGAAGGTAAAGTATATTCAACTTCACCGGTTTTATTTCCAAGAGCATCACTAGTACCACAAGGAATAATTGGATAATAACTATTAAAAGTATTCCAATCACTACCAGTAACATTTGTAACACCACTACCTAAACCACCTTGTTTAAAACCGTCGTTAGATAAATTTTCATTAAAGGCTAACTGAGAATTCCAATTTGCATATTCAATAGAATACAGTAACCAAATAGTATTTGTTGCAAAGAAATCCAACATATTCCATTTAGTACCAGTAGCTCTATTTCTAGCATATTTTCTAAAGTTAGCTCTACTAGTAGTAGTTACAGGCATACCTAATTGAGTATTCTCTGCTTCATCTTTAGTAGCATCATTATTACCACCTCTAAAATTAGCAGTAGTATTTACTACAGAAGCAAGTTTTAAAGTACTAGTGTTAGTTCTATCTACAGTAGCTTCATAAGCAGATACATATTGCTTTTTAACCAGAGTATAACCATCTAATGCATATTCTGAAATACTCATACTATCTATACCATTCTTACTTTGGCATTTTACATAGAATTCAGGTATTTCAATCATTACCATACCATCACTACCATCTTTCTTAATAGGTGTACCATCTTCATTAGCAGACCAGTCATCTTTGAAATAATGATTTACTGTACCATCATCTGCTAAGGTACATCCTCTCATCTTATTCTGGATTGGTAAAGTACGATGTAAATCTAAATTACCAATTCTAGCTAAAGTTGCATTCAATGAACCTGTTTGCCAAGATACACCATAAGAATAAAAGCTTTCAGCATTAGGTATATCATTAATTTCAATGTTAGTAGAATCTATTTCTACATAAGCTTTACCATCTTGCAATTTAACAGCCTTCTTAGTATCAGTAGATACAAAACCTGTTTTGATACCACCCAAAGTAGAATCAGAAGCAGTAGGCAATGTGTAGTTATTTGCATTAGCTGCAATACCAGCTAACTTGTTCTTTTCCGCAGTAGTATAATCATTAGTAGAAAGACCTTTACCAGATACCTTATCTACTTTGTTTTTAATGTCTGTTTGAAGCTGTTTTACATCTTCTTGCAATTCAGTAATATCGCCAGTGGCTTTACTGTTTACGTAAACCCAATCTTTACCATTAAAGTATTTCAGATCACCACCGTTTGGGTTAGATGCTAAATCAGCCCAATACTTAACAGATGCAGGATTAGGTTTAATCGTACTTCCTAATATATCGTATTTATTATTGTATGTACTCATATAATATTAAAATAAAAAAGGTTGACTAAATAGCCAACCTTTGTGTTTTAGATTTCAATTTGTTTCTCCTCAGATGAGGGAGTTTCTATTTTAACCTCTGGACGAACAGTAGTTACATTTTGTAAAAGTTGCTTAAGCTCTTTCACTTCAGCTTTTAATTCATCAAGTTCTTTGAAATCTTTTGTCACATTGGTTGTTATGTCCGGAGTTGTATTAAGTAATTTTAAGATGTCTTCACATCTCCTCATCTCTTCATCGTATTTCAATACACTTTCCTTTTTAACTTTGCAGTCATTATAGGATTGCTTAACCATATCTACAATTTGAGTTTTATCTGTAGCTATAGTAAGTCCGATGGTAGAATCGGTCATCATTGTTTTATCTTCAGATACTGACAGTTTCTTCTGCTCACCGTCACAAGAGATAACTAAATCTACAAGCTTACGCCTATTTTGCATAGGCATTGGGAATTGACCTGGTGGCAATGGTTCATCGTAGGGTTTTGATACACTTACTACTTTACCTAAACTGTATGTAGTACTCTTTTTAAAAGTACCTGTAATCTCGAGTACGTGTATGTTTGTACCCGGCGTTAACTGTGAGAATGTCATATCTTTAAGTTTAAAAAGATATGGGCAGGTATTACTCGCTGCCCATATACTTAGTTAATATATATTAGGCAGCTGGAGCTGCAGCCACAGTGTAATGATTCATAACCTGAATAACATTATCGCATTTATTGTAATAAACCCAATATCTGTTACCAGAAGAGATTTCAGAACCAACTAATGGTGTGCTATCTCCTTTTACTACAGGTATATTGTTGTTATTTGAAGCAGTGCTTACTGAACCAGTAGTAGATACAAACACAGGAAGTGTTGCACTAGCAGTGGCAGGAGTATGTCTAACCTCTAATACAAACACACCTTCTCTAGGAAGTCTACACCACACTTTAGGACAGATACCCAGAACCTGTAGATTCTGTTGAATCACTTACGCTTATTGTATTGATTTTCGGTATTACTTGGTCTAAAATACGAACGGTATTGTTACGTCCAAGGATATGACATTCTACCAGAAGATCTTCTTTCTCTACCATATTTATAATCTGTATCATAATCATGACTATGATGCATACGTTCATATGCCTTATAATCATTATCTTCATCATCACACATTATATAAACATAGTAGTGCCACATCTTGCCTTCTGAGATGTCTTTGTCACAAATCCAAGCTTTGGTAAGTTCTGCAAAATGTTTGGTACTAGCTCCACCAGTCATTGCTACAACAGCTTTATAAAAATCCGAGTAGATCATATTCATGGCTACATACCAGTCCCATTTATTGTGTTTCTCTGATTTTAAATTTATGCCCATTTGATTGGCAACGGACGTTGTCTCTTCAACTGTCCAATGAGGACCTTTTGATCCATCCTCATTTTCCATGCCTTCTACTGCGTATCTGGCATGTTCCTCATCAAAATGAGGACCATTTATAGCTTCATATACATTAGCACAGAGTTCTGATTTAAGTATCTGGAAGCCCTTCTCTAATAAACTACCTTCGTGCTTTTCTAAAGCTTTACCAAGCTTATCAATAGCTTCAGTAGGAGAAGGATGGTGTTTGATTTGATCTAATATTCTACTTAAATGCATAGTTTCAATTTATTTATTGATTAATATTAAATTGAAATATTTTGCAAATTACTTTGTAATTTTGATAACTCGAGTATCTAATACTCTTATTAAATCATTAGAATTGATAATTTTGTAAGATTCGACTTTATCTTTTTTAAAGTCGAAATGTATTAACCGTTGAAACCAGTTTTTATATTTCTTTCTATATACTTTTTCTTCGGTTATAAATAAATCTTGATGATTATATATCTCTGGAATACAGGTTATAACTGAATCTATTCTATTTATTTTGATTGTAGTCAATGGATTTGACTGAAGTTCTACATTGAAGTTTCTATCTATAGGTATTGTCTTTACTATAGTGTCTGTCAATACGGTGGACATACTCATTACTTCTTTTAACTTCTTATTCTTTATTTTAAGTTGATCTTGTGTTTTTGATAACTCTTGTATTAAACTATCTTTAGAATGTTTGAAATCTTCTATACTAAGTTTTAATACTCTATTTTCATTTTGTTTATTACTTAGGATCGATTGATAAGATTCAATATTATTACGAGCATCTCCCAACTCTTCATCCAGTTTATTTACTTTGTTTCTTAAGACATAATTGGATATTCCTAAGTAAGTTATAATGGTTATTATCAATACTCTAAGATAATTCATATCATTTAATCTTTTTTACTAGTTTCTTAATCTTTGGTAAATCTTCTTTGTCAATCGTGATATCTAAATATTTCTCACCTTTCTTCTTAATAAACTTGCTGAATATTTTCCAAGGTCCAGTAGGATCTAATGTTTGTAGATTCTCTACCATTGACCATAGTTCTACACCAGCAACAAGACCAGCAAATCCTTCAACTAAATGCGCATCAACAGATATTAATATGTATTCATCTACTAGATGACCACAGCTTATCATTAATGAACTAAAGCAAAGCTTTTTAACAGTTGACCAAATTTTTCTAGATTGGATTTTTCCCCCATTGTTTAATGAAACACGAATACCTAATATCATATCAATGATTATCAGTATTCCTACTGCAACAATAGGTAACCAAATAGGCAAAAAGAAAGTGCTCATAGCACTAGCTAAGGTAGTACTAATGCAAGTAAAAAATTTAATCGGACCATCATTTATTAGTTCTTTAAAATAATTCACTGTTGATACACTTGAGGCTTTTATTATAATATCGTTTATATATCTGAACATGATTGAAGATTTGTGAGACTTTGAAAAAACAAAACGCTAGACAATCTAAAAGAATGCTAGCGTTCTGAAAATTATATGATACTTAGAGCTTGATATATAAAGTAAACGATTATATTAAATAAAGGTTCCTCTTATAAAGAGGACTATTACATACCTAATAGCGGTTATTGAACCACTGTTAGTTTAGATAAATCAATAGGATAAAAAGATCTTATTTGTGAGACATGATCTGTAGGTACACGATCTCCACCAAATAAATGTGGACTGTTTATATGTCCCACAAACGCCCAAACCGATTCTGTATCACCAAGAGTAGAAGACCAATAATATCCATCGACTGGATCTCCTTCTATCAAAGCTAAATATTCATTAACTTCATCTATGTGCTGATACAATTCCTGCCATTCTCCTAAAGCGCCTATATAACCAGCGGTATTACCATTAGGCCATTCAACCAAAACTGCAAATATCGCCTCATATATTCTATCCCAATCGTTGCTTATAATTGTTTCTGAGTTAGAATAACCTTTAAAATCTTTTAAAGCAACTTCTTCATCTGTAGTAGTTACTACACTGGGGAATTCATCAATCAAATGTCCATCAGTAGTAAAAGGATATAACCCACCATCTTCTATAATTTGAATACAAAAAGCACAATTATCAGTTATTACAGCTACACCCATTGCTTTAGAATTATTTTCAATATCCCATTTATCCTTTTTAAAGAGTTTGTTATCTACATCAAGGATATATACTCCATTTGCTATCGTTGGATACACTTTGGTACTACCCAAATACACAGCTTTTACTGGAGTAGTACCAACATATGCATTTTTAATATCTTTATTAGTCATAGTTAACCTGTTATTATATAAAGTGTATTAGAATCCTTAACGGTAAGTTTATCATATGCGGTTTGAGTCAATTTTATTATATTGGTTACAGTGTTGCTGGTTACAGGGGTGCCTACGGAATTTATGTATGTAAGTTTATAACTGTTTGAAGAATCTTTTATAATGAGAGCGACTTGACCAACCTTTTTTAAACTCATAATAGAGTAATAATAGTCATAAAAAGTAATATTGGATACTATGTTTATATTATTGCTTGCATCATAATTTAAAAACGCTCCAAAAATAGGTTCGCTTGTGCCAGATGATTCAAATTTACCTGGTTCTGCTTTATCGTAATTTATAAAATACATGTAATCATTATTTGGAGTTATCTTACCATCAAAAGCAGATACAATTGCATTATACTCTTGTGCTGTAACTGTAGTTTTGTTCTTATCCTCAAACTTAATAGCATTAATAGCATCAAGAATATTGTTCTGCGTTTCTTGTGGTAATACTACGCTACTAGTTGGTATTGCTTTGTATTGACCGTTATCGGAGAGGTATTTTGTACCGGAGCCAGTATTTTGTAAACTTTGTCGATTAGATACCGAAGTATAGGTCTTGTTACTCTTATTAATAATTACGGTTGTTACCATTAATCCTATAGAGTGATCACCGGAGTCTACTGTTAAAAAATTTGTTATAATACTATATGTTTCAGTAGAATTACTAATTGTTATCGGGCTAAATCCATCAGGATCCGTTTCAATTCTTGCTGTTGTTATTCCTTTGTTTACTGCATCAACTATCTTTTGATAGTTTTCATCTGATAATGTACCACTTTCACTTGGAAATAAAGTTGTTAAGTCAAGATACTGATTGCTAGCTATAATCTCTGACCATTGTTTATCTTTCCTACCATATATCTTACCATCTGAAGGCGCATCAGGAAATTCTTCTACACCGTAATTGGGTAGTTTTACCCACTCTCCATCTTTCTTTATTTTTATTGTACCCATATTATACTAAAGTTACATAGTTATCTACTAAACTTGACAAATCATGTGAAAGTGGCATTTCACTATTCCTAATACATAAATACACTTTACTGTTCTGTGTATAGTATTTATCCTTAAATAATTCCATAGGTGGTATATAAGGTATGGGATCTTCTAATGTACCAGCATGATCTTTATCAACCACTTTATATAAAGATGCTGTATCTACTCCAGGAATCCAATTTTCTTGTAAAGTATGATCCTGTATTACTTCATACAATATATCTGAATTATTTGTTACTACTCTAAATCTAAAACCCTTAGTAACAGAAGTACCATAAGAAGCATCTCCTTTTCCCCATACAGGATAAAGTGTTTTCATTTCTAAAGCTTTATCCGCAGTAAGTGAAGAAGCGTTAATTATAGTTCTAATAAAATTAATAGCTTGTGCTTGTTCATTATCAAACTGTCCCGTATCAACTATTTTCTTTATTTCATCATAAGATGGATAATGATTAAATACATGTTCATTGTATTTATAATGAATAATATCATCTTCAGTTTCCTTATCCTTATCTACTTGAACGTCCCATCTTACTGCCCATTCATTTAAACCTAAGTATTCAACAGAAATAGGGATGCTATTACTATGTGCAATTCTTGTCATAGCCTAATAATAAAATTTTAAGTTCTTTTATACTATAGTTTATTATAGGTTTATCCATTAAACCCAGGCTCTAACGCCAAAAATTCATCTTTTGTTTTAACTACGATCTTACCATAAAAACCTAACCGCGAACCGATAAACGAATACGAATGCGACGAACCATAACAAGCACCCGAACAGAAGACCCCGCAACAAGACCCATCGTCCGAATCACCCGACCGCGCAAAAACTTTTTTACCTGTACCATGATAGTAATAGTCTGCATAATATGTAGTGTCTGATCCACTGGAAATGTAAACAGGCATAATGTCCGCATAATCCCCGTGAGCAACACCTACAATCCAACCATCAGAAGAGGCAGCAGTATTGCTGCTAGAACTGGCAACAATTTGTCTTACATTTGTATATCCTGCAGATGTTAAACCGGCAAGGTCAGTATTTACCTTGAGACCTCCATCGTACACTATCCATTGTATATTAATAATATTAATCCCTTGTACGAATTCAAATTTACCATAGTAACAATCCTCAAGACCTAAGAAATTACTACTTTTACTAGACTTTCCATCCCTGTTACCTAATGACACTGTGGCACCTACCGAACTATTCCAAGAACGTGTACCACCGGAACAAGGTATGCTACCATTATTTGTACTTATATTAGTATTACCATATTTAGCACAGAATAAATTAGCAATAGTTTTATGGGCTCTATAATCAATCAATCCCCAATTCGAACCATTGGTCCGTGCTTGATTGAAAAAGGTTTCTATAGTTTGATTTCCAGTACTAGTCGCATCGGGTCTGCTGGTTAATTTACCGTCAGTATTATATGCTTCAAATACACCAATCAAACATTCTCTTTCTTCTTTATAAGAATCGGTAAGCTTTCTATCAGATATATACAATTTGAATTTACCTATACTCACTAGTTCTGTACGATAATAATATTTAGGGAAATGAACCATGTAATATACATAATGATAAGCACCAGTACGGTTAACAGTAGAACCATCTTCCCATTTATTACTATCCGTAGAATTTAAATAGGCAATAGCAGCAGAACCATCATTTTGAGGTAGTGCTAAACATCTTTTAAATTTACTAGTAAGACTAGTAATAACATCTAAATTACCACCTCTTTCTAGAGTGGTAGTACCTGCGGTTTCATTGAATTGAACCCACATAGCATAAGTTTCTTCTGCTAGAATCTTATAAGCTAGATTAACAGTTATATCTGAATACTCAGTTCCAGTATTCCCAGTTTGAATCTGTGGAGTATCATAGTTAGTTACTTCACCACCTTGGAAACGATACTCATAATTTTTAGGTAAAATAAAATTATGCGTACCTAAACTAAGTGGATGTGTCCACATTGCAGGAGTTAAACCTACTACAGGAGTAATTGTACCTTCATCTGCTGTAATGTTTAAAGTCACTTTAGTACCATAGTAAACATACGAAACATTCTGTGTAATACCAGTTGCTGTATGTGTCTCCTCCTCTGGAGTATCATACTTCCTATAAGTAGTATCTGTGTTCACTATCACTTCCCAACCAGCAACAGTAAATTGTTTACCAGTTGGTACATTAAAAGTATAAGTTAAATTTCCTGATAATGATTTAGTTACTGCACCTGATATTGAAATACTAGCATTATCTACAAATAATGTAGGATTATTACTAGTAACAGTAAGTGTAACTATTGTAGTATTATAAGTTAAAGTTACATTTCTAGTATTACCTGCTGTAGCTGTAAACGATTGTACTTCTGGAGTAGAATAGTCTGTAATATCACTGCATGTGATAGTATAATTAGAATTCACAGGAACAGTAATACTAAGTTCAGTTCCTTCCCATGTCAATTGCTTAGAAGCATTTTCATATGCCACAGTAATAGTGACACCATTAATATTAGAATCTGATGGTTGATTACTTGCAACAGTTATTTTAACAGTTTCATCTTTAGGTGCTGCTTCTACTTCTACCCATGTTCCATTCTGTCTAGCATACTGTTTACCATCTTTAGGTGCTTCTGTAACTACTAATTCATCAAAAGTGTTATCTGATAAATCAATCCATACTTCTTGTTCACCATCAGGCTGTGTACCTTCACTTACATATACTTCATCGGATATATCAGATTTTAAAGCATATTCACTGCCCTGTTTACCATCAAGTAAATCAGCATCTAAACCACTACCAACTCCATCCACTGTCTTTACTTTGGATAATACATCTGTAGCAGTATATGCAGAAGAATCTAATTTTGTATTAACCTGAGTAGTAGTAGCATAACCCTTTGCATTTAATTCAGTTTCGGTTACATATTCTTCAGGTACTGAAGTAAGATAATTGCCTTTTGGTTGATAAGTACTAGCTGCATCAGTCTTAGTCAAATACCCATTAAGGTCTACTGTTTCACTTAACTTATCCCAATCTGGAGTAGTTGAAGTAGCTACATAATTAGCCCCTGTATCTTCAAGATTATACACGTCACCGATACTTACATCTTTGGTAGGTAAAGCATTATAATTAGCTACAGAACCTTTTACTTTATATACTGAACCTATAGCAGCATTAATCTTTTGATCTACCTGTTCCTCAGTAATGATAGTAGGTTTATTAAGTATTTGTGCATCTCCAGATTCAGCATTCCAATCAGCATTGACGTTTACTTCAGCCCCTGCAGCAATACCAGCTAACTTAGTTTTATCTTCATTAGTGTAATCATTTGCGCTCAATTGTTTACCAGATACTTTATCTACTTTGGTATCTAACTTACTGTCTACATAAGTCTTATCAGCTTTACCAGAGATTTGTTCAGTAACATCTACTGCTGCTACAGTATCATCAACGTACTTCTTAGTAGCAGGACTATAATCTGTAATAGGAGTATACTCAACAGTACTACCCTTAGCTATATACCAATCATTATGAGTATGAGTAGTAATATTCCCAGTAAGCACAGCTTCTACATTCTGTTTGGTTACAGAAGCATCACTACCTGGGTCTCCTTTCTCTCCTTTTTCACCAGGATCCCCTTTTGGACCTTGTTCCCCAGGTGCACCATTAGCTCCTGGTTCACCTTTAGGACCAGGTTCTCCCTGTTCTCCCTTAGGTCCTGTTGGTCCTGCTGGTCCTTGAATACTACCTACATTACTCCACTTAGGGTTTGATACAACATTACCATTTTCACCGACATATACATATAGGTTACCAGAAATTAACCAAGCATCACCAGATACACCTTCTTGTGGTAATTGTGATTCAGAATCTAATTCTCCTTTAATATTTAATCCTGAACCAGTATCTCCCTTAGGTCCTTGTGGACCAGTATCTCCCTTAGGTCCTTGTGGACCAGGTTCTCCTTGTGGCCCTTGAATTCCCTGTATACCTTGCTCTCCTTGTTCACCTTTAGGTCCAACAGGCCCTTGTATACCTTGTTCACCCTTTTCACCTTTCTCACCTTTCAAAGAGATTAACCATTCAGCTTCTGTTCCTTCAAAACCATGCTGTACTGCTACTTGATATGCTGATAAACCTTGAATACCTTGTGCACCAGATAAGTCTGATATGAATTTCCATTCAGTATCTCCTTTTAGATACAATCGAGAATCTTCTTCATTTTCAACATCACCTGTATCAATCATTACAAATTGTCCCATCTTTACTTCAGGATTATTGTAATCATCTTCCATAGCTTGGATTGAAGGGTATGTCTTTACAATAGTAAATGCGTCACCAACGGCATTGATACCACTATCCTGATAAGTATCATTTACATAGTCATAGATATACCAATTACCATCTACAATCTTTGGTGGATTCTGAAGTACTTCTTTTGAGTCTTTTACAGCTTGTTTAGCATCTTTAACTGCATTAGGTACTTCTGCAAGCATTCTACTAAAATCTTCTTCAGTACCTGTATACCCATGCTCTATAGCATAATCATAAGCACTTCTACCAAACGCTGTATAACCACTATCAACATACTCATTATATGCAGAATCAAATACCCACCAATTACCGTTTTCTCCAATAATTGGACTTTTACCAGAAGCAGGTATACCTGTGTCACGATTATCTATCCACCAGTTACCATTAGAACCAATGAAAGGAGCAACAGCATCTTCACTAGTAGCATCTGTTAGTTTAACCCAAGACTTAATATCAGGATTATATACTTTAATTACTTTTCCTTTTGAATTTGCTCCCAAGTCTATCCAGTACCCAACTTCATTAGAATTGGGTACCATATAGCTTGCAAAGAATTCATAATATACATTATTCTTTATCATTACTGTATTGTTTATAGATTAAAGGTTCAGTTAGATACATACTGGTGAAAGGATAATCTTCTTTCTTTTGTCTAAGATCATTAATAAGATCTCTAAGAACTTGTCTTCTTTCTGCAACTTCCGTATAATTATATTGTGAAGAAGGTTCTTGTCCTAGTACCATTGCTTCTGCAGCCTTAGTCATTATATAATCAGTAGAAGCTAATTCTTCTTCTGCTTCTTTTAACGCTTCTTCTAGTTCCGCAGTAATGTAATATGTACACAATAATTCACCATTTTTGTAGAAATATCTCTTCATTAGATATTTTATAGCCTCATCGTGCGGATCTTCAACATCTACTACATCATAATAATTGAGGTCTAGATTGTTTATTAAAATGTCGATTTGATCAGTCATGTCTAAACCATTAAATTCATCACTATTTAATACATAACCATCACTCTTTCTTACTATTATCGTCATAACTTAAACATTAAATTGTTCTTGCATAATAAGTATCTGAAGCCGTAATTAAAAATCTTCTTGCCATAGCTTTATCCAATTTATAACTACTTATGTTTTTACCAGATTCATCAAACAGAGCCATACCAGAACTAGGAAAAATATTATATGAAGTACCCCAGTTAGAAGCATATAGTAACACTTCTATATTAAAATAATCGCTGCTACTTAAACCTAGATGTTGAGCTAATAATGATCTGGATGGTAAATATACTGTACTATAACTAGTACTGTAAATTTCAAATCTCCAACCATATCCTCCTCCACCGGAACTGCCAGCCGGCCAAACTAATTGGATACTATTGCTAGAAGCGCTGGGATTTAATTGTGCTTTACATGTATCATATACGCCATGTCTACTCCAAATAAAACCACTTGTGACAGCTAAACCGACAGCCCAACCTCGTGAGTTATTAGCACTGATAGTAGATCCTAAAATATAATCACCATAAATGTTATTAGTATAACTTATAGACATTGGAAGATTTTTACCATAAGTTGCTGGAGCAGAATTAATACCAAAACCGGCGTTAACTCCATCCCCACTACAATAATATCCGGAGTTACTTAATGACCATCCATCTCCTCTTAAACCATTACTAATTTGAACTCCGCCAATATCACCACTACTTGCTGATATTGTACCCGTAATATTAGCTTTAGTGGAAACCATACTTCCATCTTTTTTTATCCTAAAAGGCGCACTACCAGGACTAGATGCCGCATTACTACCGGCTGCTAAATGCACATCGCTTAATGGTGAAGTTCTACCATCTAAACGCATAGTATTAGATTGAGCATAAATATACTCATCTGCAAATTCCCAACCTGCAATAGTTGCTGTTTCTGCTAATAGTAGACCAGTAGCTATTGATTCGAAAGATGCTCCAAATCTTGTCCAGTACCTACCAGAAGTACCATCCACTGTAGTGTAACTATTTGATGGTTTATTACTGTTAGTAGCTACTGGTGCACTACCTCTATAATACTTATTCCACATGTAGTAATAGCTACCATCTTTAACAACATCTCTAACATTACCTGCATTGCCATCAGTCCATCCATAGGTTTTTCCAGATGCCCATTCACCTCTGTAATTTAATCCTGGTCCATCCAAACCAGCAGAACCCGGAGATCCAGGAGATCCTGGAGAACCAGCAGGGCCTCTATCTCCTTGTTCGCCATCTTTTCCACTTATCTTTACCGGAGTTGTCCATCTATAACCTGTAGTTTCATCTACTACTACAACTCCACCATTATTTGGATCTATGTTACCATGACTTTCCCATGTAGCGTAACTAGTAGAATATGTAGGATCAGGATACCAAGTATACCCGTTACTGGAAGTACCTGAAGAAGATGGTCTAGTAGACAATAACGGTCTATTTGGGGTACTATTAGTCATACAATATATAGATATTGGTTGATAACCTGCTGCACCACCTTTAGCTTTAGTAACAGTAAAATCACAAACATCTGCTTCCTTAGCATCAACTAAGAAATGAATTCTCCACACAGCAGTATCCGAAGTAAGAGATGTTACCGTTACTTTCTTATTGGTATTATCTACATTTACTGAACCATTACCACTCATTAATGTACCGGTAATAGAATAGTTATTATTCTCAATTTGTTCTATACCAAACCACAATCTAGCTTCAGTTACCGCTCTAGATAGTTCCGTAGGATCTACTTCCCCATTAAAGTTAGCTGCAACTGTATGAGCTTCATTGGTTAAAGCACCTCTGTAACCGCCTTCACCATCTTTACCGTCATACAGTTTATTGATGGTCATCATATCCATATATGTAGCACCTCCATTAGTAGATGTAACTTCACACTTAAAGGTTACTTCATTATTACCTGAGAAATAATTACCAGTGGGACTTACTAATAGGTTATTACCAGTTTCATTTACTAGTTCTTGCCAATCATTCGTACCAGGTAGAGCCCAGTACCAGTAAAACATGGGTGATTCTACATTAAACGCAGTAGCTAATAAATTAATTGTAGCTGGAACTGGAGTAGTAGCACCAGAAGCATATTTAAATACCTGTTCTCCTGTAACCATCACATACGCGGCATCTATGCCATCGAATCCAGATTCTCCGTCATGAGTTTTATTTATATACCAATCCTTAGTAAGGATAGTAGCATCTGTAACTTTGATAGTCAATCTTATAGTAGCACTTACTGTAGTAATTGTGCTTAACGTAATACGGTTATTTTGTATTTCAACTGTAGCATTTCCATTAATCGTAGAAGCTTCTATAGATACAATTTCTATAGGGTCTATACCATGATATGCATACACTTCTGTATAAATAGTATTTAAATTTACTAATGGAGTATTGCCAGATGAATCATAAGGTATATTTACAGTACTGTTTGTTAAATCTACATAATATGCATCTAATCCTTCAGCACCATTTGCTAATTTAGCAATTTGTATGTCATCATAATATTGACTGCCATCTGAATCCGTAACTACACAACGTACATTAGCTGTTCTTGTAGTAAATATTGTATGTGGTATTTCAGTACTTACATTATTGCCAATTATTTCTATCGGCTCGGTTAACAATCTCCATTCATATGTAGGATTAGTCATACCATAAGTATTACAATACAATACTACAGATGATGGAGTTGGTGTACCAGAGTAATCAGGAGTATCATATAAGAACAGTCTTGTACCAGTGATTTCAACCCATTTAGCTACATCATCACCAGGTTTACCTGAATCACCTTTTGATACTTGTAATTGCCACTCATCATTATCAGGACCTGGTACACTAGTAACTCCATCTTTCATAGCAATCCACAAACTACCTTGATATGTAACTTGATCATAATAGTTATAAGTAGTATCTGGATTCCATTCTCCACGATAAATAGGAACTCTAACTACATCACCTGTCTCTGTGGTTTGCATTAAAGTACCAACAAATTTACTTTCCTTTCCGATCACAGTACGATCTTTACCAGCTAGAGTAAAATCATCAATGTTATCATAGAAAGTAATTCTAGGAGCTCCTTCTCCTTTAGCAGAAATGAATATAGCATTACGTCTATCATTCATAGATGAATTCAATTCAGGATCTGCTTCTACCCTATGACCTAACAATAAAACTTTATCTCCTACTTCAGGATTAGCACTACCAGGTTCACATACACTTTTAGAAAGGACAATGTAGTTATTACCTACTTCAGATACCATTCTCCAGTATCTCTTTACATTCTTGCCATCAAATTTCTGGCATATAGCCTGGTCTCTTACTCTAAATTGATTGTATTTAGTACCATCTTCATCATCAAAATAGCAAGTCCAACCGTCACTGCCGTCTACTACTTCAACGATTTCCATATCAGCCATCGTGACTAATATATCTCCTCCAACAGCTTTTATTTCATTTACAATTAGTTCATTTACTGTCAGATTACCACGAACAAATAAATCATCTACTTCTAAATGCCATTTGGTATTTACGGGCCATAAGCTAGCACCTTCACCATCCCAACCAGATCTGAAAGTTTTACCACCCTGTATACCTGCTAAAAATGTAGTATAACCTGTTGCTGTATCACCATCTTTGCGTAGATAATCTTCTTTTACTTTACCTGAAGTATATATTGTACCATCGCTAGGTGCAGTAGTTTGCCCAGTTTTAATTAAAGGAAGCGATCCAGAACTACTCGAAGCAATATTATCTATCTGACATTCCAATTTACCTAAAGCTTGATTTAAAGTATCAGTAGTAGTTAAAGGATCAGCATTTTCACCTTTATAATACCCAGATAGTGGAAATATAGTACTAGTAGGTTGTGTATGAAAACCAGGTGCTTCACCACTACCACCGCCATTTGCAATTAAATCTGCTAATGCGGTAATGATGTTTTCATCTTCAATCAACCTATTTAATAGGTTTTGTAATTGTTCTTTAGTAGACTTATCATCAATAGTATCTATCCAACCCTGTACTGTATCATTAACTTCAGTTAAATCTTTATCGTGTTTATCTTCAAGAGTAATGATCTTATTGTTTAGTACATCATAGTAACTATTAATATTACTACTTAGATTATTAGTAACATTAGTATCTCCTTCTACTATCTTGTTGGATAGATCTACATAATTATTATCTACTTTGGTATCAAGATTAGCCACATCTTCTTCAATTCCATCTACTCTTTCATTAGTAGCAAATGTACCAGATAAACTAGTTTCAAAATCATCTTTATGAATTATCTTATTAGTTTTATCTTGTACAAGAGTTAGAATATCATTATCTTCAAAAGATGTAGTAACCTCAAATTGTGATATCTTTTTATTCATATTACTCTTGAATTATATGTTCTTCTACTTCTGTTAATATACAATCATCGTCGATATCTTTTTCTGGATAGAAATTAATTTGTTTTTTTAAACAACACATACATTCTATAATTTTATCTACATCTTCCTGAGTAATGGGAAAATCTTCATCATCTACTTTAGTACTTGCCCAACTAGATAATTTATCTAAATGCAACAATAATACTAAATTGGTAATAGAAACTCTATCCAGTTTTGCATTGTACTTAGTAGACTGATTAACTAATTCCCCAACCTTATTTACATAATTCACAATATCCATCTTTACAATTTTTACAGTCATTAATAGTACAATTGCATGTTCTCATATCAAGCAAGTTAAGCATTTCTTTATAATATCTATCTGCATCTTCTGTAAAGTCTAATGCTATAGCATTTTCATATAAAGTTTTCTTGAATAAGAACATCATGATTTTATCTTTCATCTTGTTATCTAAGCAGTTATGACAGTACTTTGTAAGTAATTTTACTTCTGCATAATACAAGCTATCGTTTATGTCATTCATATCAATCGTATATAAAAAGAAAAGGGATTAGGGATAACTTCCCCAATCCCTTTCATGGTTAAAAATTAATTAAATCCTTATTCAGATACTTCTGCACCAGAAATGAAAGATTTAATCATATTCACAAATAATTTATTTGTTTCGATCTGATCTTTTACAATGTACATTTCAACTGCCAGCGGAGTTGTTTTAATATATTGATTATCATCAGACAGATATTTATTATCCCATTCCATTGTAATAGTATCATATTCTGCACTCAAATCAGATCTAAATTCCGGAGCAATATAAGGATAGATACCATTAGCTCTATGAGTAATACCCCTGTAACCCATTGCTGCATCTTCACGATCTCTTACAATGTAAGCGTTACCCTTACCCGGGGTACCTTGAGTCTTAGCAATTGTCAGATTAGAAATCGGATACATTACGTTGCTCAATAAACCAGAAGGAATCGTTGTCCACATGAAAGCTTCTACAGATACCTGAGTATAACCATGATCCAAAGTAATACCTTCATTGTAAGGAATTTCTTTAGCTGTCAAAGTCAATACAGCTGCACTAGCGCTAGCAGTAACTCTAGCTTCTTTGTGTTTATTAATTTTCTTTACAAAAGCATCAACCAAATCCTTCGGAGTTGTAGTCTTAGCGATTACTTCATACGTATGAGTAAACTGACCCGGAGCTTCGTAAATGTCGTTATAAACTAAGCGTAAAACATAACGATGACCAACTTCTGGAGTTACATTAGTAGCAGTAATAACAATCTTATCTTCAGCTTTAGCAACGAAAGGAGTTACTACCAAAGTAGGATTAGAACCTTTTTGAATAGGCATAGAAAATCTAATTACAGATTTAGTGCTCTTAGCACCTTTCTGATCATATACATCTTCTTTACCTTCACAAACACCTACATAAATAGATTTAGCTGCTGCAGCTAATGCAGTAGATATTAAAATTTTCTTGTTTTCATCAAACAAAGCAATTGCACCATCTGCCAAAGCATCTGCAGTAGAAAAAGAAGCAGGAGCTGTTTTAGCAATCAGTACAGTATTCACGTGCTGTAACATAATATTAATTTGTTTTTAGTTAAACGGATATCCTAGTTTAACTGTATTTAACCCTTCTACTCCTGTGTTTCAAGTTTCCGCGTTAGGTTAAACTAAGAATTTAAAAAACGTATACTTACTCCATTGTTGAAACTTCGTTCATATACGATTGATATCTTGGATTAGCCTTATTTTCTAAGTATAATTCAGCCGCTATTTTTACGATTTCCTGATGAGTAGATACTGGCATATCCGTATATTCATCAAAAGGAGCCGTAGTAAGACTAATCCTTTTAGGAGTCCTCAAGTATGTGAGGATATAATTCTTTATATTGTAATTACCATCGGTATATAAATGGATTTCATTACCTTGATATAATCTCAAAGGTCTTGCTGAAGTACCATGTAATCTATACTCTGATAATGTATTTTGTCTTTGTCTATCAAAATTCTCAATAGTAGCTTCTAACACATCTGTGTGTTTAGTCCTAGGTTGACCATTTGGCCCCTTAGGCCAACAATTATTATTACTATAGATTACTGCGGTTTCACCTAAAGTAAACATATAATCTGTTGGTAATGTAACTACTTGTTCTTCTGGGAATGTTGTAAACTGATATGTCTTATTGGTTACAAGTGTACGAAGATCATCAATTCTTTTCTGATCCTGTTCAAATGCTGTACGCTTGTAATTAATACCTGAGTATCTAGTTTTAATAAACTTATCTAAACCAGCCATTAACCAATATTCAATATCTGCTGTAACTGGCTTCTCAATATTATTATCAAGTAAACCTATTTCGGTTTCAAATGCAGTTTGTAATTCAATGAACTTCATAATTATTCTCTATTACTTTGGTTAGATGGTTTAGTTTGCAATCTGTATTTACCTTCTGTGATAAACATATTAACAGCAAGGTCAACTATTTCACTGTGAACAGATTCAGGTAATTCACATTTTGAAGCACCAGTTGTAGTATTAAATCTTAATGGTTTTCTATAGTAAGTAAGAATAACACCGCTTAAAGTAGTATAGGCGTCTACTACTACTTCCATGTACATATATTTAGTAGTTGGATCAGATATTAAAGCTACTGCTGGTTGTCTTACAATTGGTGTATTATAAGCAGTCTTCATAAACTTTGGTAGATCCCTATATTTTACTAATTGATTATCTACTTTAGTTTCAGTAGTATACTGCTTATAAGTACCTTTTACTTTACTTACGGAGTGTACGTATAAGAAATATTCATCAGTAGTAGAATAGGGTAGTCTATATCTAGCTATACCGTTTGATGTAGAACCGCTTTGTGTGAGTTCTCTTTCAACCAATAAACTTTTAATAGAATCTGTATTTCTAGTTTGAGTATTGGTTTCAACTTCCATTTGATCATCACCTACATAGTTCATCATTACATAGCGATCCTGTGCTTCATTAAGTATAGAAAAAATCAAATCTGAATTTGGTTTATTTTCTATAGTGAGATCTGGACTAATAAGTTGGAGTCTACGTTCAAACTCCATTTGCATTTCCTTGCTACTCATATTATTCTGCTAATTGTGCCACATACTGTGGGTGTGATTGAACTCTTGGTGATTCTATATTTTCTAATGCCATATCAGCAGCTAACTTAACCACTTCATATTGCATATACTCTGGTATTTCATCCATGCCCGAAGTAATATCCTGATTATTTAATCTCTTAGGATATGCTAGATAAGTTAAGTCGATAGTATAGGGACCTGTCATAAGATCCCTATCCACGAACACTATCAACTTATTATCTTCTAGTATAGCAACAGGTTCTTCTATCCAAGGTTTGTTATTATATGTCTCTAAGAACCTCATTGCGTTTTCATGACTTATTAGTTTTACATTAGCTAATTTACTACCAAAGTGTAATGTACCTTGAATAAAATACATACGTTTATCTTGAGTTTGACTACCATAAGTAATAGTAGATTTAAAGTCATTGAGCATTAATCTATTACTAGTTGTTTCACTCAATAGTGTTAAACCTTTATCCGTTTTTACTAAACCTTCAAGGTCTGATACACGTTTACTATTTTCTTCAAAAGGAGTTCTAATAGTATTATTGCCCGTAAACTTGGTAGCTATTTTACTGAGGTATGCAGCATATAACCAATAATCTATTTCCTCAGGTAAAAAAGAAGGACAACCAGACATACCAATATTAACGGCATTCTTGTCAGCTTCTATTTTAAATGCTATATGTAATTCACTAATATTCATAATTATTTAGATTCAATTTCTTGCATGATTGCCATTTTGATATCTTGATTAGCCTTTTCATTTAAGAAACTAATAGCATCGTCTTGGCTTCTACCAATCACGTCAGTACCATAATAGTATACATTTTTTGACTTACGAATTACATTCTTACTAATTGCAGTCTCTAAAATGTATTGAGTATCTTTATTTTTGTTATCAATCCACAGTAGGAAGAATTTACGAGGATCTTTTTCAATCAATTCAAACAACTTGCTTTCTACTAATTCATTGCTAATGTTGTCTGACTTATGACCATAAATACGTAAACATTTACGCATCTCTTCGAGAGACATCTTATTAAATTCTGCAAATGCTTCACGTTTAATTTTGTTAAGTTTGTTAGCAGCTTCTGCTTCCACATCGGTGTTAACTAACACATAATCATGTTGAGGTCTGATATTGCTTAAACCAGTTGCAACTCTTTTATGATTTTTTAAAAACAGATACGCTAATTCATCTTCAGGTTTTTCAGTATGCAAAAAAGTATCTTTAGCTCCTAATCTTACACTATAAGTTTTCCAAAAAGAACTAGTAGGTGCTAAATGACCTTCTTCATAACCCATAACTTTTTCAAGTCTACGAGCATCTTCTTCACTTAAACCTGTATGAATGTTACCAGCTCTTGTCCAATATGTACCAATATAATCGTAACAATTTTTATATTTAGCTATTCCAGCCCACGGATTTACTCGGGCGAATTTTAATACTACTTCCATAATTTTATTGTTTAAATAATAATCGGGGGCTAATGCCCCCTCTTATTAATATTTTTAATTTTCTAAAACATGTACAGGAAAATGAGTTTTATGCCTCAACATCCATGATGAGCTCCCCACATGCACGGGGATCGAACAAGCAAATGCCCATCTCACCTAACAAATGCACGCTATAGCCATCCTTTGCGTTTGATCTAACTGTACTTGCGTTCTTACCATAACCAGCACCGGGAGCAACAGAACCTGAAGTATTCCAGATTACCATTTCACGATCTTTTCTAACTACCTTAACGATGTTAGATTTACCATCTCTACGACCCAGATCCAAGAATGTCATTCTATAAGATTCCAGCGGTTTACCAGAAACTGGATGCAACAAACGATTATAAGTTGTATCATCATACAGCGGGAAACGTTTCAATGTCAATTCGATACCATTAGTCATTTTGTAAGTAACAAACTGACCACCTAATACTAAAGACTGACCTGAACCAGTTACAAACTTAGTATCAATTAAATTCATAGTAGCAGCTTTCTGTTTCAAAACTCTATCGAATTCTCTCATACCCATCTCACCAGTCAAAGCAACAAACTTACGTTCATCGGTACCTAAAACATTATAAGATAGGTCAAACAAGAAGTCTTCCAATAGTTCAGCTGTCAATTCAGTGTAATAACGTCTATTAGACGGAGCAATCTGCTGCAACAAACCTGCAGGAATATATACCGGACGACCATTAGTACCCAGTAAAGAAGTAGAGCCATCTTTGTTTACGTTACTCTTGGAGTAAACCAACATACGTTCACATCTCTTAGACCATTCTCTCATAGCTTTCCATTCCTGATAATCAGACCACAAGTAAGAAGTCTTACCTGTTTTAGGATCTTTTAAAGCGATCCACAGTACTGTAGAATAAGCTGTACCTGTAATATCATAATCCAGACGAGTAGTAAACAAGAAGTTTCTCATCTTGAAATGAGTATTATAGTTCAGGATATCACCTTCTTCGCTGTATTCTTCATAAGCAGAAGCCAAACGAGATACCTGATGACCAGATACTAAATATTCACCAGGAATATAAGAACTAGATTGTCCATCAGCAATGAAACAAGTGTAAACCCATTCGTTACCATCCTGATAAGGTGCACCAGATACACGTACCTGATAGTTTCTGTCATCGAATTCCAAGATAGCACCTGGACCAAACCATTTATCTTCCAACCATAACATGATAGGTGTGTTACCCAAACCTGCCATAACTGTATCTGCATTAGCGGCAGTAATTTCTTGTCCATTCCACTTTGCAGAACGAATAGTTACAGCTCTATCGGTATCAATCATTACGTTCCATTCGTAATCTCTCTGATCAATTGACATTACGTTACCAAGACCACCAGTAATAGCGTCTAAAGACGTACTATAACCATCATCCTTAGAACCAAATACATAAGAAATAACACGTGTTACTTCATACGGTCTAGTTAACATTGCATTTGAAATCATGTTTTCATCTACAAGATCTGAAAACCATTTACCTCTACCGATCTGTAAATTATTTAAAATTCCGTTATCCATAAATATTAATAAAATTTATTTAATTAAAGTAGTTGTACTGCGCGACTAAATATAGAGTTAGAGGAGTTGGTATTGATTCTTCTTGTACCTTTACTAACACCCGTAGATCTGAGACTCTGTTTCAGATTTTTAATAGCTGAGCTAGTACCCATTTTCTTAGCAGTATCAAGTAAAGTGTCGCCTTTCATTGTAAAATAGGCAGACTCTATTAAATTTTTTACGCTTTTTGAATAATCTTTTTGATATTGAGTTTTACCATTAGCATCTGCTTTGAATATATATGCAAGTAAAGCTTTCTTATCTTTCTCGGGAACTTTAATTCCACGAATGTCTTTCATAGCGTTTATTTCACCGACAACGTCGTCCATAAACTTTTGTTGACGAGCTACCATTTGCTCATGTTGCTTTCTCTGATCTTCTAATAGCTGTTCCTTTTTGGTCTCTTCTATCTCCTTCATTGCTTCCAGAGCATCTTCAGCTTCGTCTTCTAAGATGCCAGCGTCTTCGTATTTTTCGATTTTACGAGCAATCTGCTTTTCGTTAAAACCTTTTTCAGCTAATAGCATCTTAACAATTTGCTTCTGATTACTTTCAATTGTAGTATCAAAGTTTTCATAATCGATCTCTGGAGTAAGAGTAAAATAATCATTAAGATCGCCGCCATTGCGTACAAATTCATCCAGTTTAGCCACGTCTTCATTGGCATACTGAGGAACTGATTGTTCTTTGATAACTTCTTTAAAATAGTTAACCAATTCTTCTACAGTCTTTGGTTTCTCTTCTTCTTCATCGTCATCAAATTCCCATTCTAATTCTTCAGCAATAGCATCGAATAATGCTGTAACTTTAGAAGATTCTTCTTCATCTACATCATCATCGTTATCATCGATATTATTGACATCATCATCTTCTTCTACTTTCTTAGTTTTCTTATTCTTTGTTTTATCGTCATCGTCGATGTTATCATCAATATCATTTACATCGTCATCATCATCAACCTCATCTTCTTCAGGTTCCTGCTTCTTGTTCTTGGCACCTGGAGTGGCTGGTCTAGCTTTTGCTGATTGTCTTTTCAATTCTTCTAACTCCTCATCAGTCATCGCATCGGGATCGTCCGGAGTAGGAGTAATTGTAGTCGTGTTAGAATGATCTTCTACAAACATATTAGATATTGCTTCAAATCCAAATAGTGTATCATTACTATTGTTATCCATAATTGTAATTAATTAGATTATTTTTTCTTTTTACCTTTATTCCATTTAGCAGCGTTTTGCGCAAATATAGCTCTTTTACGTGTTAAAGGATTTTTACTATGAGTTAATTCTTCAGTACTTTTACCTGTTCTCTTCTTAAGAGCGTTAAACTTACCTTTGTTTTTCTTCTTTATATGTATCCCACCATCTTTATAAGTTGGTATTGGATATAAGGGATAAATTTCTTCCATATTGATTATTCTTTATTTATTTCATATCCGGCAACAGGTAATAATAATGGAGTAATAAATTCCATTGGAGTTAAATTATTTATCCTATCTACAAATCTAGATTTGTTTCTATACATGTTGTATTGCAATTTATTAGCATTATTAACAACACCTGTATTTCTAGGATCAAATAAAAAATCTTCAATAGTATTTTGATTAACCTTTGAACTCCAGTCATGTATCTTACCTTCATTTACTAAAGCTCTTTTCAAATGCAACATATGGGATTTTGATTCACTAGGATCTAATAAATACGCTTGCATGTTTGGATTAATATTAATTCCTTTATTACGTAATTCTCCTGGACCCATAATATTACCTTCATCTAGTAAATATGTTAAATAACGATTGTTTGCATCTGATGCCAATTGATCAGCTAAATGCCCTAATTCATGATTTGCTGTTCCTGGTAAATATTGTAATGGATCTATAGTAATAACATAATCATCAACTACAGGTCCATAGTCTTGCACATCTCGTACTCTACTTATTTTTGCATTTTTATTACCTGGCAATTCTGCATATTTAATATATTTACCACGATTTGTCATATCTCTTGCAGCTATTCTTTTGTATGCATCAAGATAATCTGTACCATACGCAGTATCAATTCCTTTTACTAACTCATAAGTTTTCTTATCTGGTAGTACCGCATCTTCTATAGTCTTATTAATTTCTTTTTCATATTTCTTGATATTTCTATCTCGTCTTATTACTTCAGAAAATTCAGAATCATAATCACTTTCCTCTTTGACTTTTTTCTTATTCTTTGATGTTTTACTACGAGCCTTTTCTGCCAAAATAGAAGGATATTCATCAACCATACTACTATGTATTTCAATAGGAGTGTTTAATGTGTTACTTACTCTAGATTTTATTTTTCTTAAACCCTTACCAACACCCCAAGGAATGGCATTCATTAATGTACTTACTGCGGCATTACCATAATTACCTTTTTCTAATTCTTCTGCAGTAGTAATTGCATCTTTTATATAACCAACAGGAGTTACATATGCTTCAGGTTGAACTAATTCTGCTTTACCGGATATTTGCTGCTGTCTCTTATAATACTCTGGAGTACCTGGAGTAAGACCTAACTCTTTAGGCGGCTTTACTTTCTTACCGCCCTCTTCATATGCGGGAACTATTTGATCCCAGGTAATGATAGGATTAACCTCTTTGTAAGGTTCATTGAAGTTATTTACAGAAGTTATTGGTGTCAAGAATAAAGCTCTTTCCGCGTCTCTTCGTTTTCTTGCTCCTTTGTTTATTGGGTCAGTATAATCAGCATCAATTTGATTAGCCACCTCTTTCCAATTTTCTTCTTTAAGTGCTGTTTGCATTTTATCACTATTTCTATAATTCCCTTCACCAAAATTATAGAAATAACTAAACAAAGCATCTCTTTGATTACCATTTAATTTATTAAAATTTGGAGTGCTTTCTATAAATGGAACAACTCTTTTTGATAATTCTTCTGTTAATATACTATCGGCTTCCAAGCGAGTGATTTCTTGATTCTTATACTTATTTATAATATATGGATCTGTAAAACCATATCCCACAGTAAGTTTTGAATCCCCTTTTGGTATTATTGGACTTGGAATAAATCCTTCACGTTTTATAATGAAATCAATAATGTATGGGCTTGGAGTATATTTACCGTCTTCGTATCCAGGAATTGAATCGAATTGTGATTTAATATCAAAATAGCTAGCATTAGGATTTTCAGCTCTAACCGCATCATATATTTGTTTACGCTCTTTTAATGTTAGATCTGACCATTTCATAATTATTTATTTTCTTCAGGAAATAACCAATGTTCAGTATAGAAATGATAATAGTTTTTATCTTTACATACTTTAGAATGTAATCCTGCATGTATTAAACTAGGTAAACCTATTACTAATAAATACAAGGGACCTAAGATTTTCGATTGTCTAGTATGGCCCAATTCGTGACGCAAATGCTTAATATTATTAACAATAATATAATTCCCAAGAGTGATGCCACTCCGCATATTACTAGATAGCTTACATTTAATACACTCACCACAAGTTTCTTTAGTACAGATTTCATAACCTTTATAGCAATGATACAAGGCTAACCCCAGTAAATTCTGGGGTAATTGCCAAGTATACAATGCTGCGTTTTTAATTTTATTTAACAGCTTTTTCATATTACTTACCTGTTTTACCAGTTTTACCACCTTTCTTGCTTCCGCCTTTCTTACTTCCACATGCCATAATTAATTCCTCCTATTTTTTAGTTTTAGATTTAGCCTCTCCTGCCACTTTGTTTTTAAGGGCTGTCTTGGCTTTTAATTTTTCACGTTCCATTGCAGCTTTATCTTTAAGAATCTGCAACTTCTTAGCTTCTTCTAATTTACGTTTTTCTAAAGCTATTCTTTCACGTTCAATAGTAGCTTTAAGTTTTTCAGCTTCTTTCTGTGCTTCTATCTTGCGTTGCTCTATTGCTTTCTTATTATCTTCAGCTCGCATCTTATTTGCAATATCCATTTGTTTAGTCATTGCATCAGATACAGCTTTTTGTCTTTCAATTTCTTGTTTACCTATTTCTACAGGATCGGGTATGCCATTCATATCCTGATCCATATTCTCAGAACCACGATAAGCATTCAATTGAGCAACAGTAATCTTAGTAGCATTATCTTGATCAATTTTATATTTTTCAAGATCCATTTCAGCCTCTTTAAGCATAAGTTCTTGTTCTTTAACTTCATTCTGCATCTGAACAAGTTGCTGTTGCTGTTGTGCTTCTTGCTCTTGTAAAGCCTGTTGCTGTTGCATTCTATTATTCTCGATATCTCTAAGCTTAGATTTAATCATGCTTAAGTTATCCAGAGTAATGATCTCAGCAATATCTAATAATGATGCACCATTCTGCATTGCAGGTTGAATCAAACTATGTAATTGTTCGATTGCTTGATTGTCCTTAGTACTATCAGATACAAATATGTCAAAATCTTCGTAACAAAAATTATCATCTATTTGTAAGAATACTCTTGTAACGTCATCTTGCATATAATGTAAATACTTTTTAGTATCTTTCCAAGCATACTTAGATGTATCTAATAACATTGATAAAACTCTTTTCTTTACCTGATTGTGTAACCAGAACCAAGGCTCAGTAATGTGTGCGGATTGAACTACAGATCTTTCAACGTTACCTACTAATTCATTACTAGAAATAGCTCCTTGTCTCTGAGGAGATACACCAGATAATTCTGATACCATTTGTTCTATCTTATCTAGCAATCCAATATAAGTATTAATAGTATTGGCCATACTAGCATCAATAGAAGCCCATTGATTGTATGGTGATGGTTTACCACCCTCTCTACCAGGAATGTTCCATCCTTCTTCATACGGATTTACAAATACTACGCCCAGCGCATTCATATAATGCATCCACTTATCAACATCAATACCCATACTTTTTGGTATTTGAGTCACATCAATCACTGGAAGTTTACCTTTATCTCTCGCTATAGCTAATTCTAAACGATACCACAAGATAATATACATATACTGTAACGGTTTCATAATAGCTACTAGAGATTTAGCTTTACTATTGGTATTACTGTAAGCCACTCCAGTGTAAGGTAATTTACCAGAATTTAATGTAGAACTATTTTCAAACTGGTATTCTACAGGTTGCATTCCAAAGTAAAGTGCATCTTCATCACCTTCATCTGCAGTTCTATATCCTTCCCAAGTTTCAGTAATCCATTTCCATTCAACATCTATTTCATTACCTGTTTCTTTATAAGTTTCATCTACTTCAAATTCTTCAACTGTTTCTGTTTCAGGATTTAAAATAGTTACAAAACCTATTTTCTTAAACGATTTCCAGCATACATGATATAATATAACATCATCTAATACTCTGTCTTCTAGATATCCATTAATTGAATTATATCTATTTAAAGTAATATGATTATAATCATCAACAGAATTCTTATCAGGACCGTAGCCAGAGGTAGGTTTCTGACCTACCAATTCTAATAAATGATTTAACTGTTTTTCATCTAGTTTATCATAATAATCATCATACAAACTAGCTACTGATGTACGTATTCTTCTTACACACCAAGATGCTTCATCTACAAATTCAATACCTTCTTCTGCAGGATATTTAAAGTCCATAGTATTGACTCTCTCTGCGAATGGATCACCATTTCTAATACCTACGTAATAGAATTCCAATCCACCACATAAAGCATCTTTAAATCCTTTTTCAAATTCGTGTGGTAAATTTAATTTTTTCCATAAGAAGTTCAAAGAATTGTATGCAGTTATTTCTGCAACATCTTTATAACTTTTAGTGAGATATTCTTGTATTTTTTCTGGTGTCTGTATTTCGCCTGTTTGTAAAGCTTGTTGAAATCTTTGTTGTTCTTCTGGACCTAATTGAGCCATCATTGCTGCTTGTGCATATTCCAGTAACATTTGTTTAGCTTTCTCTTGAATATCTCCAGCAGCAGCATCACTGGTTCTACACACATTGTAGTTAAAAGGTCTCTTTGTTTCTTCTCCTAATAGTAAATCTATTTTAGGTCTAATTATATTATAGTCCTGAGCCATTGCTGGAAAACCATCATCTTGGTTAAAAGGATTTGTAACATACTTAAGATCTTTTTCATTATATATACTATTATATAAATCATAATAACTCTGTAATTCCTCTTCATCTGGAATTGAGTTAGCAGAAGAAAAACCAGATATACCTATAAAATAGTCTACACAATCTCTACGCCATTCCTCTGTCTTTTTAGACATAGGTAGCTTTTGTACAGGCATGTTTGATATATTTCTTTCCATATTAGTTAGTAAACATATAAGTGGTTGTACTAAAACTGTTATTTATCTGTGGCTCATAAGTATTATCGTAATTTTTAAATAAAGGAGCATTAAATAATCTAATCTGTTTCTCCTTTTCAGTCTTTTGTTTTACTTGATAATTATACAATTGTTCTTTGTATATCATAATCTGTAGTAATGCCATTACTCGGTCTACATTAATTTTTTCATTATATTTGATTAATTCCTCAAGTAATGGTTCAGACATAATGGTATTTAACCTTAAGGTATCGTTACCAAGATCTTCTTCAAGCCATTCTTTTATTCTATCAATACCCCAAGCTTTAATCTCTTTTGTCATATGACAGCCTTTTCCTCTGTTTACTTTAGAGGAATTAGTGATATCTCGTATGATATCTGGTTGATCAGCTAATAAGTAATTACAATGCTTATTATTAAAATAAGTAAAAATACCAGTATTCTGATTTTCTACCATTGCTTTAGCATTATAATACTTAAGTAACTTACGAACATTCTCATAGAACTCTTCAGCTGTTTTAGGTCTACCAGTATATTCTGCTACTATAACATCTTGGTATGATTCAAAGTCTTGAAATCGTTTGTATATCAAACAGCAACCTAAAGAGTTAGTACCAGATTGATCTTGATCGTATGGGTCAATACCAGCTACATATAAACCAAAAGGTGCATCTTTCACAGGATGCTCCCATATCACCACTGCCCCTGTAGGATTAGCAGTTTTAGGTAAAGGAAACTCTTTTATATCATTTTTATTTTTTGAGATATTCCATACTATTTCTCCTTTTACCTCAGTAAGGTATCCTACTTGTTTAGCATTAGCTAATTTCTTATTAGTTCTTATCTTAGCTAATTGCTTCTGTAATTCCTTCTTAGGGAATATATTACCTGATAATTCAGTAAAAGCTTCAGCTGGTGTCTCTGAATGTTCAGCACAATATCTATCTACTTGTTGAGAACTCTTAGCGCTTTTTAATTCTTCTTCTCTAAGATTTAATATGAATTCTCTAGCTTTTTCATGTAATGTGTTGCCATCTTCATCCATATATAATCTCTTACCATTCTTATCACGTATATCTAGATTAGTATGCTGCGGTACAAAAAATCCACACGGTTTACCACCTTGTGCTCCTTCATCCCATATATTATCAAATTCTATACAGTTAAATGCTTTAGGATCATAAAACGCATTTCTTAAACCCGCTACATTATCACCTTCATCACCACCTGTACCAAACATAATCATCAAACCAAATGCTACACCATCCTGTTCTACAGAAGGTCTAGCAATTTGCCACGCTGCTTCTAATTGATTATTAGATCCAGCTTCTTCCCATAAGATTAATTTACCAGCTTTACCACGGACTGAATCAGGATTATCTTTAATAGATACACCCATTATCTCAGACTTATAACCTGTTTCTACTTTGTTACCATAATCATCAGTAACAAGCATAGAAGCTCTACGTCTCATGGATGTATTTGATACTTGTCTCTTTTTACCCCAAGCTGTATTACCATCAATAAAATCCATGTAATCCCAAGCCTTAGTAAGAATACCATCTTCTGTTAAATACTGTTTATTAGCAGCATATACATATGATTTTGAATTAGGTATTAGAAAGAAGTTTCTACATAGCATAGCACCACCTTTGTAACTAAAACCTTTACGTCTAGCTTTTGCTACGCATAAGTGTTTACCTTGATTCTCAGCTTCTTCTATAGATAAGAAATAGTAATAATCATAATCATAAAAATCAGGAAAAGCTGTTTCACGAGTCTTCTTTACTACATCATGTCCTTTTGCATCTTTTGTAATCTTATAGATAATTCTTTGAATAGGACAGTAATTAAGATAAAAATAATTATAACCTGTAATATAATCACCATCATCCGCAGTAAATCCATTAATACATCTATCCATTTCAGTTTCCCAAAACGAGAAGTATTCTGAAGTTCCTTTAGGGTATAAACAGTAAGAGCCGGTCTCCATAAACTGGATGGCCGGCTGTCTAAATTTATTTGAATTTATTATCTTCTTACTGAAATCAACCATGTTACTTTTTCTTAAACCAATTTTTGATCTTTTGCCAGGTTGAAATTTTAACAGGTGCTTTTTCTGGAATTGGCATACTACCCTTACAAGGTGTATCTAAATATTCCTGATGTCTTTTATATGCTTCTGTAAAATCCAGAGTAATAGTACCATTAGCCTTGGCAGTTTTGCCAGATGTCTTAGTCTTAGCCATATCTTTATAATTTTATGCAGCAACGCTGCTTGGTTTTTAATGTTTTAAATTGTGTTTATATTGTTACAACTACTTCGGAATCTCGAACGGATTCAATTCTCCGCCACCTCTTACTTTTGAATTTGTTAATTCTTCTGCTCTTACAGAAGCTTCAAGTAAATCTAGAGATTTTATAGTATTACCTAATGAACCCATACCTGCTAATATATCTTTTACTTTCTTTTCATCAAGTTCATCAGCTAAGGATTCACTATAGTATCTAGATATACTTTCTAATTTCTTTCTAGCATTTTGCAGTAGTTGTAGTGTTAAGGTGTTTGCAAATGCGATATAAGCTTGTTCAGCTTCAATTACTTCTTTAGGAAGTTTTATATTTTTATCTCCAAATAGTTCTTGCTTCAATCTTGGTTCTATTTTATCACTGTCCATACTTTGGACATAAGGACTATCATATTTGTTTTTAAGAACTATATATGAGATATATTTAGTAGCCATTTCTTTATCTGCCTTATCGGCATCCCACACCTTTTTAAAGGCTGGGATACCTAGGGCATCATTGTGTATAACTACTTTTCCTGCAAGAATATCAAATAGTTTCATTAGTTCGGACAGCAATCACAACAAACTTTTTCACAATCACCGCAATCACGTACTTTTCGATAATTATGTCTCATTTCTTTTAATTCTGCGAATCTATTAATAGCAGAGGCACAAGGTACAATTACAATTTCAGGAGCTTTATCTTTTTCTGTAGTATAAGCTTTGAACAACAAACAAGGTTCAGTAATTTCGTATTTCTTACCTTCATAAAACAATTCCCCAGCTTCAGGTAAAATATAGTAATAATCAATTATATCATAGTTTTCAACATTATCTTGAATATTTTCAAGAGAACCATCTTTACTACTTAACAAATTGTTATATCTTAAATTGTAAATCATATTAATCAAATTTTATATATCTTAATTTATAGTGTCTATTTAAAGCATCAACAGCTTCTTGTTTAGTGTAAAACATATTTACATACTCTGGATTACGACTGTAGTTATTTATTATCTCCTTCAGTTGTTCCGCTATCTCGTCCTGATTCTTGTGTCTCATTTTCTATTGTATTATCTGATGAACCAAAACCGTTTTCACCTCTATCCCCCTTAGTCAACTCTTCAACCAGAGTAGGTTCAATAGTAGGATAAGGCATAATGATCAACTGTGCAATCTTTTCACCTGGTTGATAGATAGTAGGCAATGCATCAGTAGTAAGTTTAAACTTACACATGATTTCACCTCTGTAACCAGCATCTACTACACCTACACAGTTACACAATGATAACGATCTCTGAGATACAGATGATCTCATAAAGATAAAACCTACATATCCTTCAGGGATCTCTACTGCTAAATCAGTATGATATACTAATACCATTTTACCACTCTTATCAAATTCCTGAGTAAACCTAGTAGCGGTTAGATCTAATCCAGCATCATTTGGGTTAGCGTAAGTAGGTAATACCGCATCTTGTGTTAATTTCTTAAACTTTACTTCCATGTTATTTTCTTACTATATTATTTCCTAATATTATTTCCGTCATCTGTGCTGCTAAATTTGCAACATAGTCTTCAGCAAATTGACTTTCATTAACTTTAGATTGAATCTGCAGCAGTAAATTTAATATTATGGATTGATTAAATAATATCTTATCTAATTTTTCTTCCATATTCCATTTTTTTCTCTTTCCTCAAATTCTTTCCAAAGACTCTTAAGTAGATTAGCTTGCTGTCTACCTATTGTTTCAATTCCATAATTATCATAACCGTTGTCACTACCATCATCGAATAAAGTATGATAAGAAGAATCAATCAGATAAAATAGATTCTTATCTTTATTATCTCTACGAATTGATAACGAACCATATTTAGCATACAATGAAGTATTTTTCATTACTGAAGTTTTTTCAAAATTATCAGTAATTTTTTTATTTTCTCCTTCTTTTAAGGAAATATCTTTTGTAGAGAAATCATTAACTGATTGTGTTATTCCTATTTCTTTGGCTATTGCATCTGAAATTTCTTTAGAGATACAATCCTTGTCTCTATTTTTACTTAACCACAGTAAAGCTATAGCATTCCAGGCTACTTGTGCCAGATGTCTACATCCTGTTTCCTCATCAAACTCATCATGTTCAGCGGCATACAAATGTCTTAATAAAGCTCCTTTATAACGTTCGTAACCATTATCAAGATTCTGCCAATTATTATCACCATACTTCTTAGCTCCTTCTGTATATACTCTAGCTATGTCTTCAAGACAATCTAATGGTATTAATTCCCATCTTGTTTTATCATCTTTTCTGTCGTTTTTCTTTCCTTCCATCGTAAATATTCTTCTAATTGATCCACATACCAAGTAACTAAATACGCATATTGTTCATTTCCCTCATCATAACCTTCAGTATTCATTCTAAGAAAATCATAAACTGCATCTGCATAATGAATTGATTCGTGAGCTAATGTGGAACATTCTACTTTAGATTTTAATACTATTAGTATGCCCATGCTTCCACTTTTCTTTTCTGCTACCAAATAAGTAACCCCTAATGCATTATTTGGTTTATCTGGTGTTTCACATTTATCTTCATTTTGAAGATGTTTAGTAGTTAAGAAAAAGTCAAAGAATTGAGTTATTTCATCCCAATTATCTATATCTGATATATAAAGATTTATTGGATACAAATTCTGAAATAGTAGAATATTACGAGGTTTGTTCAATTTCTTTGCCATATTTCTTTTTAGGTTTTATCTTGAAAAGATAACTAAACATTATTGGTTTGATATCATCAGCATTACTTATCTTTTCATTTGCAAACTTAAATGGATGATTACATATTACTTCTACTACTTGATAAGGTATGTTATATTTGTTAGCTAATTGGGTATATATGCTAATTCTTTTTTGAGAAATCATATGCTATTTTATAGTTTTCATTCCAAAGTAAATCATTTGGATTACTACTTGAATCTATAGAATTAGGTCTAAGCGTATTAGCAAATATTTTTACTGTATCAAAATAATCATTAGCATCAAAAACAACTAAAGAATTTAATAAATTAATTTCTTCTTTTGTATAGTCTTCTTTTGGTTCTAAGATTATTAATTTATCATAATTATTGTTACCTTTAGTAATAGGAAAACATAATTCTATTTCTCTTAGAAAGAAAGAAAAATTATTATATGGTAATTCTTTATGAAATAACTTACTAAATAGTTTAGTTATTCTTGAATGTTCTTTCCAAAGTAGAAAACTACCAGGTTTAATTTTCAGAGTTTCCATATTTTATTTTTAATATAATAGTCAACTGGACTCTATCACCAATAATAATGGGTATTAAAGCTTTGTTCACACACAATTCATCTTCTGCAGGACCAGCTTTTAATATCCCTTTATCTTTGAAAGACTTAATGTATCTACTCAGGTTATCTTTAGTAATACCTAGATTCTCAATAATCCATTTTCTATTGTGTCTATTAGCTACATTTTTATTTGTGTTTGGTTCTTTTTCATATTCAATATCCATTCTAATCAATGTAGCCATTAACTCTAATTCTCTATCGGTTAACCTGAGTATGCCATTAAGTGTATGTAAGAATTCTGTTATAAGTTCATCCTTGTTGACTTGTTTAACAAGCTTATTCATTTATAATAGATTCAAATTTATTTAGAACTTTCATCAGATTAAAGTAAACAGTATCATGTTCTACTTTTTGACATGTAGGCATTTTACCTGCTTCATATTTTTCTTCAACTACTTTATTACGTTGATTATATTTATTCTGTAATCTCTTAATTTCTGTATAAAGCTTTTTTACTTTATCAGAATTGTTATCAATTTTATCTTCCTTAGTAGGAGATAAAAGACCTGCTTTTGTATAGTTATCGATCACTTTTGCAGAAATAACCATACTCTTTGCCGAATAAGTGTTGTCTGTAGTTTTCTCTGAACTCATGATGAAATTTTCATTTTCTTTATTATAAGAAAATACATCATCTACTTCTGCACATCCAAAAGGTTTAATAACTTTATACTCTGTAATCATATTACTTATTTTTAAATTCGTTAATTGCAAGTTGTATCCACTTATTAATATCAAATTCAGTATCACCTTCTTTAATCGTAGTACCGTTACTAGTATATTGTTTAGGTTGCTGAAAGATATTATATAAACTTAGTGCATCTTGCACGGATAAATCGATAGAATCAATTACTTCACTATTAATATCATTAATGTCTTTAATCACATTCAATCTAATTTGCCCATTTGGAAGGAGAGTTATAAGCTTACTATAATCTCCTAACATGTTTTGTATCACTTGTTGTATCATGACTCTATAACGTAATAGTTGTGTTTTTGTTGCAACTTTTTACAAATAAAAAGGGGTTAAGTAAAACCTAACCCCTAGTGACACCACATACAACCACGATTTAATTAAAAGACTAACGCTTTAGTCTAGTTTATTTTTTAATAAAAGCTACTACATTATATGGATTTACTAACTGAGAATCTTTAAATAGATCAAAATCAATTGTAGATTTTCTAGAGTAAGCTATAATATCACCTACTTCAGGATGATTGTTAGGATCTGTCCATTGATAGTTAGCTGGAATTGCTAACACTATACCTTTCTTAAAGGTTGTAGGTACTTTCTCTGTAACTGTTTCACTATCTGTAATCTGATAGCCATTTTCATCTGTTTCCCCAGTATTGATAGGCTTTGTTATTTCTTTTTCAATGTATTCTTCTGGTAACGGTTTTACCAAAATATCTTTAATAAATTGAAACTCTAACTTAGACAGTACTGTATTTAATAATTCTTTATCTTCTGTATTCATGAATAACTTAATTTAATTGGTTACTATAACGTAATAACTCTTGAAAATGTTCCAAAAATATTATAATTTGTATTTTAGTATATTACCACCGGTGCAGCATATATCTAAAGCTATCTTTGGACAATGTTCTTTATCTTCAAAGACACATCCATCACAACTACCACTAGGTTGAGGGTGTACTATGTATTCAATATCGTTGATTGTTACTAAGCCTTTTAATATAGCTTCTTTAGCCTCTGGTTCTCCCATTTCTAATCTAATCATAATTAAACTCTCCATCACAAGGATCTATATCAAGCTCTTCATCATTGCAATAGTTATAATCTATATCATCCATAATAGTATTAAGTTAAGTGATCTAGAGTAAGAGTAGATAGTTTATAATTTATTATCTTTACTCTGGATTATATATCTATTACTATCTATTACTCAGTAACAGATAACGTTTGATATATCAATTTTGTTCCACTTTTAGTAAAATAAAAATAATTTTAACATTATTTATGATTATTTAACTTTTTTAATTGTTCTTTTTGTTCTTTCAGTATCTTTTGAAAATTCTCCCAACCTTTTATTCCAGTATATATACCCTTACCTATACAATATATACCATTACATATAGGACCAATTCGACAATAATTCTCAATGTTTTTACTACATTCTTCAAATTTATCTAATGTTGTAGGTTTATCTGTTAACATAATTTAACTATTTTTAACTTTCTAATTCTGGCATGATGTCTATCATATATAATATATCTAATCCACCACCCATATAATCTGCATAGTTTATAATATATAATTGTCCACTTTTATCTCTATATACACCTTCCCAACCTAGACTTCCTTTACTTTTACCTATATACTCTAAGTTGTATTCTTTCTCTAATTGTGAGAAATAACCAGTAGCTATTTCATTGTATATCATATCTTATAATTTAAAAGGGTTAATAAATCATAAAATTTGTTAATATTATCGAAATATAATGTATAACAAATCTTAAAATATGTTAAATTTTCAAAATAATTATTTAAAGATATTGCAGATATCTTAATACATTTATCACCATTTACTTTGGTATGTTCATCTATAATAAAACTTAATATTTCAAAATCACTATATTCGTAGTACCATAGTTTATTAGATTCATTATAAGTAAATCCTTTCTCTAATAGTTCTTTTTTAATTGCTTCTATCATGTTCGTGTTTATTTATGTGTTTGTAAACTAATTTTGCCCATTCTTTAACTGCTTTTCATGTGAGTCTGCACAAACCATATAGTTTCTAAATTGTATACAATGTTTACGAAAATATTCAACATTACATAACATTTTTAGTGCTTCCTCAAAATCCTTTGCTGTGAAGTCTCTCCAAACTACTGTATTATCAAATTTTACTTGATTGTTTTTCATAAGTGTCTAATATAATATTCATTACTTAAACGCATATGTGGGGATATAGTTCAAAAAATATTTTATAAAAAATTTTGAATAGTATGATGATGAGAGCGTGAAGTAGTACTAAATCAAGTCCCCTCTCCTAACAAGTAGGGGAAATACCCCCTTCAAAGAGTTACTGTGTTTAAAAACCTCGCGATGATATAAGGTTAATCGTATAAGAACATGGCTTCTATCAAAGAGCAATCAACAGCTAAGTATCGGCTGATTTCAGCTGAAATCAAAGAATCTAAGGACGGTAAGACTAAATACGTTGTGGCAGACTTTGCACGTACCAACTTAGATAGAATGTTAGCTCCACAAGAAAATGGTATCAGACTGCAAATATTGCCTAAATACGGTATTGCAGAAGATGAAGCAAATGCTTATCTACAAATGTGGGTAGATGAGGCAAAGAAAGGCACTTATGAAACGTACATTGGTACGTATATCGTAGGTGATTATGAACCATTCTTGCGTAAAGATAGTGAGGGTAAATGGCTTACCCGCAAGAAAGACGGTAAAGACGTTAAAATCCAGTTCACAGATGTAACAATCTACTGGTTTAGTGACGAAGACGGCACTCCGATAAAGGGTAATAACTACATTGTACGTCGTGCTGATAACTTATTCCAGAATAGTACACGTATTGTTACTGTTGCTGAGTATAAGAAACAGCAGGCAGCTGCTAAAGCAGCTAAAGAGGCAGCACAACAGGCTAAAGACGCACTTGTTAATGATGCCGAAGGCGGTGACGACGACTTGATGTGATAAGGTAAGTAGTAGTGTGGGAGAGAAGAACTCTCTCTCACTACTACATTTTCACACCTTTAACACCTTATCCCGTTAAGAATTTATATAATATATAGCGTAATTTAAATTCAGTCACAATATGTCCAACAATAAAAACGATAATACAGGATGCTATTTACAGATAATTATTGTACTAATATTCATAATATTGTACATACTATCACAATGGCATTTTGGTGAGTTGTTAGATAATTTCTAATAAATAGTGATCATACAAATTTGCTACCAATAGTACATGAAGTAAAACTACCTTTTATGATTTAAGTTTTCAGCGTCTTATAGTTTAATTTAGACTATAAGTTTCAGTGAAGATTCTAACTGAGTAATGCGTATCAGAATCATTAAAAAACTCAATAACTTCCCAAGACATTGAGGGCACCAGTTTCTTATAGGTTACGCATGTGAGGACGAACATACTCCTTGCGATATAAGTTTTAGGTGTAAAATGCACGGTTCAATAAGCATTTATTTATAATCAGGCTCGACAGATACATAGCGTATCGGAGCGACGAGTATTGGGAGCGATACTCTAAATGATTAAAAAAGATATAGGGTATGCTACGTAAGTAGTACTATATCAATTAAAGACATAGATTATCATAGATGATGTTGTCAGTGCAACACTCTTGATATATGCTATGCCATACTTCAGTACTTTGTTATATTGGTTCAGCAATATAACACCACTGAAAGTGCTGTTGTATGATATTGTAATGGGTGCCCACCCAGCCATGTAGTGATACTGTATCAATTTCTGAAAAAATACAGAAAGGCTATCACTACATGGTTAATATTAATGTAGCCATTCAATAGAATGAGAGTCCAAAGCCTCTATAAATACAGATGGATATTAATTTTAATTAAATAATTATCACAATGAAAGAGTTATATGTATTAATATCATGGCCTGAAATACAAGATTTTATGGAACATGAAAGATGGGAAGAGTGTATATTTTGCCAAGAAATAGAAGGACATCCTTGTCCTGATAGTACTTATGCAGTACCGGTAAATCTATACAAAGAAATCTATAATATACAATGAAAACATTAATAATAGCTACAATTCCTATTGTTTTTGCGATAGTTTGCTATATGCTATGTATATTATTACAGTATATAGACTATCGTAAAAAACGATTACCAAAAGAAAAATATAGTGAATTCTGTAAGAGAGTTTACACAAGATATTTATAGTTAACTGTCTTTTGAATATCTACTCCTCACAGTCGATTTCCTATATCGACTTATCATTGTGAAATGATTATTCCTCGCTAAGTAATAGTTAGTAAGTATGCGTTGATGCGCCAAGGTACAGGTTAGGAGACTTGTATACTGAACACTATTACTCTCACCTCTCCAAAGTAATGACAACCTCATCGTAGTTACTCACTCCTGCTTAATTTTATCGTTTATCGTTTGCCATAATCACACAAGAGTAACGGGTTTTGGAGTCCAGTATTATAAGACCAGTGGAACACTAACACATAGTAATATGTATAGCATACTGGCATAGAAGCTAATAGTCATTATTCTCTGAATATTAAATTCATAATATATATGGTTAGATTAATATTAGAGAACAAGTACGAAACCAGTTGGTTTCAACAGTTTCGATTTCTCAAAGCAGAACTCGAACTAAAACTACGAGAATGTATTAAATTGTTTTACCATATTAAAAAAGGAAGAACAATATTAGTACAACCTTGTAAAGATGAACTTCCTCTAAATTTGAAGCTTGATGTTTCATATCATAGATTAAAACCTTATTTCTATGTAGAAATGTCAGATATATCTTCAGTATTTAATAGTTTAGTTGATGCAAATCACTATACTTGTTATATTGTAGATTACTATAGAGGATATCGTATTTACATTTCTCGTACGTAAATTTAAAGAGTGAGTATTACATTAATTCCTGTATTTGCTTTTACTCACTCTTTTATCTTGAATATTAATTTAAAACATTCATATTATGAAAATAGAAATCAAATTTGGAAAAGATTACACCTGTTGGTATTTAACTCCAGCTATTGGTATAGGGAATTTTAGTCTTTCTACTATTATTGGTATAGCTTTCTTATGTTTTAGTATAGAATTAAAAGTTTATAAATCATGAAAGCAGAACGTGGTAGTTTAATACAACAGCTTATAGGTAGAAAAGTAACTATCATAAGCCACAATTTAGTAGGAACGATCATATATATAGATATTGCTAAACATAGCAGATCTGTGAATATACTATTAAGGGTTAAAAGACTTGATAAACGGTCTTACAAGAGCATTATAGAAGATAAAGAGATATCTCTTAGTCTTACAAGCTTATTAAAAGATGTCAGGTTACATGCCTTAATATAACTTTTATTGAACTAATTATTCATTAAAAGACATAGTCTTATAGAAAGACAATATCCGAATTAACTTGTTGAATATGTAAATTATAGACTCTATCTCGGATGACATGTGAATGGACTAGAGATTAACTTAACCATAGTATAGTAATATAATAGCAGCTTGACGGCGTTAGCGAAACTATTACTATTACTGTGGTTATTTATTATTAATGCATTTAAATCAATTAAATCATGAGAATAAAACTTTTATTTAAACAAGATGGTATAATTAATCGAAGACTTTACCAAGTAAAGTTTCTAAAAGATCTATTTGGTTTAGGTTTAAAGGAAGCTAAAGATGCTGTAGATAGTGGAGAATTTATTCCACAATGTGAATGTGATGGAAATATAATCGAAATGATTCGAAGTTGTAATGCCAATATTGAAGTAGAAACACTTCCTTCTCCAATAAAAGCAGAAGAAGCATTTCAATTAACAATTTATTCACATCTACAAAATCTATTCCCTCAAGAATGTATTCTTCTTAATAAGAAAGAATATGAAAAAGAGCGTGAAGAATTAATGAAATATAAATCTTCATACTTAGATCTTATAGGAAGTATATGTAGTGTTATAGATAAATTTCCAAAAAATAATTGATTTATATCAATTATATAGTTCAATTTTTATTAATTAATAAACGTTTATCAAAAAATGGAAAATGAACAAGGTTCAGGAGCCTTTAAAGGCTTCGTGTCGGTAGTATTAGTACTACTGTTAGTATGTGCAGGTATTTGCACTTACAAGTATGTCAAGGGAGAAATCCCTGGTATTACACAAAATTCCACTACTGAGGAATTTATTGAATCTGAAATGCAAGCTGTGCCTACAGTGGAAGAAGCTATGCAAGAATGGAATGATCTTAAAGAATCATCCAGGTGTTACGAAGTTTATAGTAACTTTCCACCGGCAATAATGCAAGCATTGTTTGAAAAATTGGGTACGCAAGAACCTGTGAAAAGTTATGTATATGAATACGAACATAATAGGGAGTATTACATATCATTACAGATTGCTAAACAATTAGAAAAACAAGGACTCGATAATCCTGGAGTAGATGGCAAAAGAATTGAAGGAGTAGAAATAACTACAAAGTTAAAGAAAGAAAAGGAACCTGAGAAGGTACCAATTCCAGCAAAAGCTGCCAAGGATACAATAGTGTATCAATAACCGTTTACAACTTCATTATTTCTTCAGTGGCTGTACTTGCATGTGAATGTAGGTGCAGTCGTCCTCAGAAAATGACAACCATGTGGGGCGTAAGTAATTGTATAGACATTTATATTTATTAAATACGACATATAAATATATTTGAATATTCGTATTTATGCAATTATGATCGTGCGGACGTTAAAATCATGGAGATGATAAGAATTGTACTGACAATACAATTCTGCTGTATCTTAAAACAAGTTTTGATAGTCAAATTTTCCTAAACCAATCCTCGTTATTAGGTAAAATTTCTTTTTGTTTATGTATTGCTACAACAATACCCTCACTGTTCATTCGTTATTTGCATTGTAGTTGTAGATACAATGCCGTCATCAAATGTCAAATTTAAAAACAATCCAAAAAATGAAAGGAATTGTATTAATTGTGATGCCAGATGCATCACAACACGTAGAAGTAAAAATACCTAATGGTATTGCTCCTGCACAGTTTGATGCGATTATGAATCGTATTAAGCACGACTTCTTTACGACAGTAAAACCACAAGCTGATGCTGATTCATTAGTTGTTACAACTTATGATGAAAGTGAAGCAAATGCTATACTGTCAAATGCAACATCTATTAATGCTGCAAAAGTATTAATTGACGTTGTAGGTAATCCTCAAGACTCTGATTGGAGTGGAAGATTCTTTACACTCTATGGTAACGGAGATCCGAAAGTAGCACAGGCAATCCTATTCTTAAAACAGAATATGGATGCTTCAGCACAGAATTATCTTAAATCTAATGGTTTAGGATGGTTATGTGACTTCTTAGGTCTTGGTATAACCAAATTTAGATTCTAATGGGAAAGACATTTAAAGACATGAAAGCATCCAAATCTTTACGAGAAAATAAAAATTCTCATAAGAAGCGGATGCTTCCTTACAAAAGAGAGAATAAAAAATATGATGAAACTCGCCAGTAACATCAAATATTTTTATTATATGGTGATTATCCCCAAGAAAGTGTAAAAGTCCAGAGTCCTAAGACAAATCAAAGCTATATGAAGATATATAGTACGTCGATAAAGTAGTTGGGATATTGTCGAAATAAGTTAAATGAATAAGACAAACACTTTCTTTTTATTCGCATCTTAAAACAATCAAATATGAAAAGTAAAAAGAAATTATTTTTGTGGTTATATATACCACAAAATAGTAAAGTACAGTTTGATCCTTACAAGAGTTCTGTAACTCGAGTAGAAGTAGAATGTACTTTTAAAAAAGTGATACGTGATAAACATTCACCAATTGTAGAGTATACTTATACTCATCCACGACTTAATAAAAAGCTTACAGGTATAGTACCTATGGCTTTATGGGAGGCATAATATGATAAGAGAGATTATAGAATATATAGTATTCTTTATATGGATCTTTGGCTTTGTTATGTCATATGCGTTTGGTGATATTCCTGCGATACTATATATCGTAATCTCTCTTATAATTATGTGTCGTATTCATATACGAGGCTTAAAAAAACTATTTTTATTAATAATTAAATCAATTAATTATGCGGACGAAAAACAAGATTACACGAGAACAACATCGTGTAAAGAAAGCACAGAAACAAGAAAGTAAAGTCTTGTATTTTGCACAAGATCCTCAGGTAAGTTCTCGCATCCTTGCCGTTCTCCATGTTGGAGCTACCAAAAGTGCTGTTCCTTTGTATGAAAAGAAACAGGGAACAAAAGACATCTTTGTCTATAATAGAAAGACGAAGAAAAAGGAAAAGAAAAAAATTACCACAAGTATTCATGTATTTAATGGACAAGCCATTAAAGAAATTGAAAGATTTAAGGTAATTTGTGGTTCAAACGGTAAAATGGGAACTTGGTACAATACTATTTCTGGTGTACGCGATGCCAGAGCTGGTGTTGAAGTTTCTGAAGCTCAAAAGTTCTGTAGAACTAGAGTGGGCAGAAAACTAACAAATGAAGAATTTCTTAAATTGTATCCACAGCAATGTAATGCATTTAAAGAAATCTTCAAAACAGAATATAATAACCTTATTAAAAAGTAAAAAGTATGGGTTGGCTTGATAATTGGATTGTTGGATCTGTTGAAGCTGAGTTTGCCTCTGATAAAGATCCACCAGAAGAAAGAAAAAGTAGAATTAAAAAATTAATACGAGAAGAATTAAATAAAAATCCAGTATTATCTAATGTCTTAAGAGAGAATAAAGCTGAAGGTAAATTCATAAAAGAATATACAGACAAAATTATTCGTTATGGTTGGTCCGACAGAACAGCAAGAGAAAATATATGCTATAATATTAACTCTGAGCGCCCTATTGATCTTGCATTCACTTAGAGAAATACTAAACAAGGTCATGAATACTGGAGAAAAATTAATGATATCGTAATAAACGAATTATCCAAATAAACTTTATTTATTAACAATTAAAATTATCAAAATTATGAGCGAAATTAAAGACGAAATCCGTAATGGTAGAATCATTAACAAAGAAGTAGTAACTGCAGCAGCTGAAGAACTGGCTAAGAAACGTAACGCAAAATTGACAAAGGAAATGATGCGTATTGCCGTTGACTCTGAATTCGAACGCAAAAATGCGTTGTTGAATTTGCAGCGTAATCGTGACGAAGAAGATCCAATCAAAGCTTGTTTGAAGGCCAAAGAAGCAAATGAAATTGCAGTAAAAGAAGGAAAGATGACACCGGAAGAATTTCGTGAAGCAAATCGTAAAGCCGATGACGAAAAAGCTAAAGCTTTACGTAGTATTTCTGATGAATACTACACTCTGCGTAACCAGTTGCAGAAGCAGTGTTATGACGTCCTGAATGATTGGGATGATTAATAACAACTCCGAACCTGTGCCGATAAGTACTGTAAAGCTTATCAATTAGTATTAGTGTCTTTACAATAGAAGCTGCTTCAATAATCTTTGTAGAGACACTAATATTAGTTAGTGCCGAAAGTTATTAAACCGAATGGATTTAGTAGGTAATTAAGTTGAATTGACAACTTCCCTCAAGTGCTATATGCCGTAGGGTGGAAAAACAACGTGCCACTGATCATGTGCCGAAGATCATTACTATTGTTTCAGCTATTGTACTTTATGTCTTGCATAAAAACAATAGGCTCTACTTGTAGAGTTTTATAGTAATGGTTATCAAAACACATATAGAAATTGTGCTTTATGCCGAAGTTTTATCTTTAATATATAGTATAAATGTTAAGTAAATCATATTTGTATGATTTTTAAAATATTTATACAAACTTCAATTTCTATCAGTCTATCAAAGGCACACAATCCTAAGTAATATAATGCTTTATGCTTAAATATTATTTATAGAAGAGAAAAATGTGTAATAACACGTCCTGTAAGAAAAAGCGTCTTTAGACAGCAAAATAATATAGGACCAATTAGTACAGTCGCCCTATAAACAATATTTAGTATTACTTAGGATAAACTCTTAAAAATTCACAATTATGGATTGGACAAGAGAAGACTTAGAAAATAAGTCAAAAGAAGAACTTATAGATATCATTATGAACATTCAGGAAGATTTAGAGTATTTTCCAGATCTTTATGATGGTACATATGATGACTATGAGGAATAGAGAGTAAGGAGAGAAATCTCCTTACTTTCACGACCTTTTGGTTCACATTATTAAAATTATTAAAAGTAGATATTCACAGTATAAGAACTGTATTGTGTCTCATTAGGCTTATTAATCATTGTTAGGACGAGGGTTCGACTCCCTCCAGCTCCACGCTTACAAGAGCTACAAGGAAAACAAAACTAGGATTTTTGATCGTGTTGACCGTGCGCCAAGTTTTTAAATTTTAGAACGGTCAAAAGGGGCTGCATGGATTTGACTAGCAAATTAGAGAGATAAGATAGGTTCAACATTGTTTTATTAAATGGCAACACTATGTTTGTCACTGATTATTCTTGCGTAGCGTAAGAATATGATGCGTGCTAAATACGAAAGTTAGGGATACTCTTTAGTTCAACAGGTTAGAATCGTAATTTTATTACGGAATGTGGGTTCGAGTCCCACAAGAGTAACAATTAACTTATGTTTAATTTCTTAAAAGTAATCAGATGAAAAAGATGACTTTAAGCCAATTACACGGTAATCTAAAGACTTTCAGTAAAGAATTTATAGGAGCTGGAAGTAGAAATAGTGTAGTTGGATTGTATCGAAAACTTATTGAGTTAGGAGCAATTCCATCCAGTAAGGAAAAGGATAACAGTCTTATTAGCTCTAAGCAAAAGATTGTTATTCTATGTGTTAACGATGGAATTAGGAGTAAATTCGCTCGTATCTCATTGCATGAAAGATCATGGTGGGATTATTGGCATAACAAAGCACACAAGCATTGTAAGCCAGCTTATATTACTTACAATGTACCAAAACAAATGAGTACAGTAATAAGTAACTTAAATATTAAAGAATTAGAAACCCTAATCCCAGAGTAATATGGAACTATCTTATTGGATTTATTTTAAACCAGGTGAAAAAGATAAGCTTAAACAGATTATCGATGAAAATCCTAATCCTTTAATGGCAAATATTGCTATTCAAGAGGAATTTGGTGTATCACTCACCGAAGCTGAGAAAATTATTGAGGTGTATAACAATAAAATTAACAAAACATGTCATCAAGAATCATAACGCTTAATAAACCAGGTTTATATGTTGCAGAACACAATTCTACCGGTAAGCAATTTTTAGTAAGTATAGGTGGTGAATTACCTATGTTACGTGTAATTAACATAATCAATTTATCTAATTTTACTGGTGGTGTTTATGCTAGTGACGCAGATAAACGAATATTACAAAATGACATGGAAGCACATCCTAATACATATACTTACACTCCTATTCAAATTAAATTAGAAAAAAAATCTGAGGATGTAAAAGAGGATGTTCTTGATTTATCCAAATATTCAACATTAGTTGAAAATAAGGATGAATTATTAGAAATGGATGATAATATGGCAGTTATTAACATATGTAAAGATGAAGGTCTTGACGTAGCCACTGCCACTGAGATTTGGAAACAATTCAAATTATCATTACGACCGTGAATGCAGATGAAGTGAAGAAACATATTTACGATAAATCTGCAAAGCTATCACAGCAGTTTATTGACTTCATTAAACATGAAGGTGTTCCTGATTATTTATTACCATTATTTGATAATAATAGTGGTTATAGATGTGATTGGAACATAATAGGTGGAGAAGAAGCAAAAGAATATTTTAAACCTTATTATAAACCAATAAGTGATAAATTTATTCTTAGCTTAGAACAAAGAAAAAATGTACAAACTTGGTTATATAGAGTTAGTACTAAACTTTTTCTACCTGAATTGATGGTAGGAAGTCCTATCGCAACCGATAAAGTACAGCTACGAATAGCTACTTCTTTAATCGACAAATTAAACATTCCAAGACAATATCAGGATTATTTATTTGATAATACTATATATTGTTTTTGGATTCGTAAACGAGCATATGATACTTTCTTTTGGCAAGAAATAGTACAGCTTCCGTTTGCGCCAGATTATCGTTTAAATATTAAGTATTAAATGATAATAGGGTAAGAGAGATTGGGTTCTCTCTTACTCACTAATCCGTAGGCCTATGAAAGAAGAAGAAAAAATTCTAATTGAAAAGGCGAAGCACGGTGATGAAAAGGCCTTTAAGCAATTATATGATAATTATTATCGTTTAATACGATATATTATATATGATGCGATAAAAGATGAAGAAGCAACAGCTGATTTATTATCTGTTACTTTTACTAAGGCCTTCAAACGTCTCGATTATTTTGTTGAAACTATTTCTTTTGAAGCATGGTTAAAAACTATTGCAGTAAATACAGTCATTGACTATATTAGAAAGAATAAGAATCAACAAGATAATATCTCTATAGATAATGAGGATAATACAATTCAAATATCTAGTGATAACGATCCCGAAACTGATTTAATTAAATCAGAGTCAATAGATATTCTTAGAATTGCATTAACTCGACTTAGAGCCAAATATAGGAACCTTCTAGAACTCAGATATTTTGGTAATCTAAGTTATGAAGAGTTAAGTGCTGAGCTTGGTATACCAGTTGGAACTGTAAAGTCTGACTTAAACAAAGCTAAGCATAGACTCAAGTATTATTTTCAAAAAATTTCAAAAACTAACAAAACATGACAACATTCATTGTATCTATGCTAGTAATTATCGGTATTGTTGCAATTGCACGATATTACGGTAGTTCGTCAATGGCAAGCAATTTATTGCTTACTTTGGCATTTTCTGTTGTCGTGGGTCTTGGTATTCAATTTGCTACTAAGGGAAACCATAGTAAAAAAGAGAATACTAAGATTGAAAATTCCATTGCAGTTAGTAATCCTGTATCCACACAGTCTGTTTGTACAGTGTTGGAACCTGTAAAAACTAGCCATTCTGGGGCTGTGAGTCAGGTACAGGATTATAAAACTGTAGTAAAGGAGTTTCCACGATTAAATTCCAAAAAGCTTGCGTATACTGAACGCATAGCTCCTCCATTCCCAGATTCATCCTAGATGAATATAACGGGATCACATTATTAGCTTTATAAAATAATTTATTAACTTTTAATATTCGAAAAGGCGAATTAAACATTATCAAAATGGGAAATAATAAGAACAAAGGTCAGAAAATTGACGATAAAACAAAGAAAACTACTGCCGCTACTGCGGCTGCACCGGCTGCACAAACTAAGAAAGAACAGCCGAAGACTGGATTAAAGGAAGATAAAACTCCTAAACCCGCAGCTCCTACAGCTCCTAAGAAAGAGGAAAAGGAGACAAAAAAGCCTACTACTGATGCTACTGGTACAGTAGAAAATGTAGCAGCAGAAGAAGTAAAGAAACCTGTAGCTTCTCCGTTAGAATCACCTAAAGTAGATTCCCTGATTTCACTTATGGGCCCTAATGATCTGATGGATGCGAATCATGCTGCAGAATTCTTATCGGCGCTTGAACGTCGTACTGCCCGGATGGATCGTAGTAAACCTATTACGATTCAGATGGAATCCATGCTGGATTACAATATGATGTGGTATGCTGTACGTTTGTCTGTACAATCATTTGCACAGAAACGTGAATGCAATATGCTTACACCGAACGATGAACTTATTGTTCAGCAAGCTATTGATACGGCTGCATCTATGGGTGTTGCTCTTGAAGCTCATCCTACAGATGATCCCAATCAGATGCGTCTTGAATTTAAGGATATTTCTCCTGAAACAAAAGCAGCAGCTGATGCAGAGAATGCCGCATCAGGTTTAGCTTCAACAGTTAAACTACCTAAACATGTAAAACTTACCGAAGAACAAATGAATCCCCTGAATTGGAAGAATGATGATGAAGCGAAAGCTGCAATCACTCAAGATCTTCAAGAATCAGGAGAAACTCCATCTAACAAATTCTTACGTATCTTGGGTAAAATCAAGACATATCGTGAGAATACTACAGAAGATCCCGTTCAGAAGGGAATCTGGAGTAGTGCTAACTTAGGAACTCTTGCAAAAGAGTATTTCAACATTATCGGTAAGAAAGGTATTGTTGTGCTCTCTGGACTCATGTCTTCTACCACAACTTCGTTGAAGTTAGGTCAGACTATGATCTTTGCACATTCTCTCTTACGGAAGAATATGAAAGGTCTGAATGATCAAGATGTAGTAGACTTGATTAAAGCGTTTATTGAAGTAATGCACGCAGATCCTGCACAGCCTATAGAACAAGATCCTTGTGTAGTAAAGGGTATTTTGGCTCCAACTCGTGATACGTTTGTACGCATTGCGTTGCAAAAGCCGGCAGAAGATGAACTAATGGATTGGTTCAAGAAGATTATGGGACCGTTCTATGATATCTATAAAGATGAAGTAGGTTCTAAATCTGACGAAGATTTTGCTCTGAAAGCAGCAAATAAAATGATCGAAATACGTAACATGTATGTCGATAAAGAAGCTGCATTCCCGCTCTTTACAAAAGAAGATTTCAAGGCTGTAATGGGTAAATAACCTATTATATCAAATGAAAGGTAAATTTGCTTATTTAGCAGTATTCGTTGTAGGTCTTATTATGTCCTACAATACTAACATTTTCAAACCCGAAAGTGTTACGGCAACAGAAACCATTAAAACGGTTCAGTTACCCCCAATTCCAGGTAATTTTAAACTTAACCTGGATTTAGAGACAGGTAAAAGTATCGTGGAAAGTAATATACCCGTTACAAGTACTGATATAACTGTCAATCACCCCACGAAAATCGTGGAAAAGGTAGTGTATAAAAAATCTAAACCCAAAGTAGTATATGAAACAAAAACTGAGGTACAAACGAGACCGGTAATGTTCACTCTACCAACTCCCCGTTCTCACAAATTTGTACCCGAGTATCCTAAAAGTGTAGAGAAATGAAGCAAAAAATAACTAAAACTAATATAGTATCATTAATTGGTATTATCTTATTCTATTTATTTTGTTTATTTTTTGCTTATTGTATTAGTGATTAACTATGTGCTTACCGTAGAATGGCACCGGGGAAAACGAGTCTCTCCCCCGTAGTAAGAAGCAGGGCATTATATATAGTGGTATTGTAGCTGTACACTCTAAAAGCAATAAGACAGCATATATATATTAGGAATATCAAAGGCCAAGAGGATTCGTATATATAGATAAGTAATACAGGATATGAGAATATGATAACAGCTAACACTGTGATTCAAAAGGTAATATGATAGCTTACTATGGATTTATTACTTTATCCGTGAAGAATTAGTAAGAAAATGGGATAGCGTGCTAAACCCATAAAATCTCAGAGAACCGTCTGGCGGAGATTTAAAAAACGCGATCTAGGTCAGCAGACACGAAGACAAATTCAGCAAAGGTATCGGCATCCTAAAGTAAATATAGTTATGAGATATATTTATGAGTGTATTGAAGTCTACACAAAGGAGAAACCTATGTCCGTGGGTACAATCATGTACGAAATCAAGAAGGGACTAAACACGAGTTGCCCCTTAGTAAATATCCAAAAATTTACTAAGTTTTGACTCCTGACTAACGTTTCTGGGTGTGTCCAAAGCATCCATTCTGAATCTATTATTGGAAGATATAGATAAGATAAAAATGCTACTGTAGTGTTCTCTACAAGGTACCAAATGGTTTAAATTGGAACGTATGTTTAAATACATATAAAAGTAGGTATGAAGGCAGAGAGATTAATCGAGGGTGCTATTAGGTGCTACGTAAAGAAGTAAAACGGTACGATTCCGTAGTCTTTTACTCTAAGAAGTAAAGGATAATAGTTTGTATTATTACTTTAGAACATATGGCTGAGAGGCTATGATCCATACAATGAACTTTAAATTCATTAAATATAATAAGAATTCGAGACTTTTATTATATTTAAGTATGACAGATTATCCGGATTAGGTGCCAAACCTATACTTAATAGAACGATTAATACAAATGTGTCAGTGTTTGCTTCAAGTTATGACACAATAATATATGGAAAGAAGCAGGTTGTAAAAGTGTCCTATAACACTACTACAGAATAACGACACCCTTTAGCAAGGTGGTTACTTCGCAAGAAGTGAGAGGGATCTCAATAATTTACGTTATCGAAAAGTTAAATACGCCGGTAGAAACACCGTTACCTGAGAAGAAAGGTAGAAGTTCAATCAGATCTCAGTCGGCTTTCCGAGAGATAAAAGGCGAAAGTTGGGCTAATGTATAGTCAATGGGCTAAATTCAAGTCTGTTAATCCAGAGAAACGTAAATGTTATGACATTTACCTGAATCCAACGATTCATCACTGGCCCGAGAGTTAACGTCACTCTTAAATAAAAGCGAGAATAACATGTTTAACCTAAGTAGTGGCTACGCCCACGAAATAATAAATCCAGGGGAGTCCCCGCTAGGGATAGTAGAATCTGCTGTTGTATAGTAGTATATGTTTCCTGACTGCGTCCTTGGCAAGCCAACCGTTATTGCTAAATAAAACTAATAGAGTATATTGCGCAACAATATATGTTCATTAGAAAGCGTTTCATGAATCTTCATAGACTGGATACCTGTCGTGCGGAAAGAGTAGTGAAAAGTAGGTGGAAGTCCTCAATATTCGTGCTTGTAAAACAATCCTATGGACGGTTATATAATAATATATATTATTGTATGTAATTCCGTATAGGAAACTTAAAACCGTTACTGCATTTGTAGGGCAGAACTAGTTAAGTAACGTTAGAAAACGACCGTATCTGTAACGGATTCGATAAAGTGGTAAATATTAACTTCTGGGTAATCATAAGCTACATGACAGGCCAATCTGCATGTGCAACTGTCTTGCAAACAGTTACTTTGTATTTGTGATTACTTGCTGAGATTAACCCCGAGACGCCGGGAAATACTAAGTTAATATGATGAGCAATAGTTCCTTTCTCTTAAGCGTAAGAGAATTGTAAAATCTAAAGTAATGGTATTATAATATGTATATTAAATGTCTTAGATCTCATTAGTCTAAAGAAAAAGCTGTGCAGTATCAATAGTATGATAAGCTATTAATTTATTATATGTAGACACTCGTATAAGTAATATTAATTCTGGTATCCGAACTACTTTGTAGAAGCAAGGAATGCAGAAAGGAAGAGGAAGTATCTACCTTGATTTCGATGTAAGTAAATCATTAATATGAAGATTATGCGTTTAAAACGAAAATATTTATACTTTGTAAAGGATTGTACTTGAATGTACGTAGACGATTAGACATATCCTCTATATAATAAAATCTATACAAAGAGAGCAAAACTCGTTAATTTAAACTCATAAAATATGTAAATCAATTGTTTAACATCTCCGTAGGTGGAATCAACCACGGAATCAAAAAAGGAATTTAAAAATGGATAAATCAGTTATTTTGGCATCACAGTGTGGTGCATCATTAGGTAAATATATTCTCACTATAGAGAAGAACTCAGTAGATCCGAATTATTCACGGAAAGTACAGAACAATGAATTACGGACTAGTCAGCAGATTAATCTGTATTCAATTAAACCTATTAAGGTTAAAATGGCTCAGGAAGTAGAAAGTGCTGAAGGCACTAAATTTGTAGAGTATAACGGCGATTCGAAGTTACGGCTTCAGATTTCCGGTATTAACGACATTGCGGATATTATCCCGAAGCCCAACGCAGAAAGCGTAAAGAATGCGATTACTCGGTTCGAATCAACCAATGAGATTACAATCTTTATTGATTATCCTCAGTTGACAAAAGAAATAGTTGCTCTGAATATGGAATCACGGGCTAAACTTACAGCATTTGTCAACGAACAGATGCGGTTCATTAAAACATTTGAAACTGCAAACGAAACTGAAATTGCTGCTTGTAAAACGGCAATGGCTGCCGAAGGTATCGAAATTAATAATTATTTCGGATAAAGTAAACTATGAGTACGCCTTTAACGAAAGAAGCGTTCCTAGACCTTCAGCATATGTTTGCTGATAAAGACTTTATATCTTTGCTATTTATGGATGAGAAAGAAATAGCTAGATATATTCGTGTCGAAAAAGACGGTAGTGTAACGTTAGGCAGAACAAAATACAAATTTATCAACAGACTCTTTAAAGATGAGAAAGTATTGAGTACTAATGATATTTGTTTACGGCTTATTAAAGTCATTACTGGAAAAGGTGGAACGCGAAACAATGAAGCTTTTGATTGTCTTGTAAAAGATTTTACTAAAGCTTTAGATAAAGGAGATTACTCCTATGCTATTACTCGGATATTTATTGGTTATCGTCTAGGATATCTAAACGATGTTGCAGCAATGCAAGCTTCTTCGGAAAAAGGTGAGGTAAGACTTCCGAATAAGCGAGTATTGGTACAAGATGGTTTCGGAGATTTCTATGCGATTAAAATAGGTAAGTATCCTAGTTAATTAAAGTTGACTATTCTAAAGTAATAAGAGTATTAAACATATAATAGCAGATGTAACGTAACAATATATTAAATATAATTATTACTTTTCAAGATATATCAAAGGACTTGCAGATGTAAGTCAAGTCCTTTCTCTATATCTTATAAGGCTATGATAATGTATCTGTAATGGATACTAAGTGAAGGAAAGCTTCAAGAATAAGACGAAGATGTCATATCGGGATGAACATAGCCACAAAGTACAGGTAGTTGATCATATTTAAGTATACTTTTATGTTTAATCAATTAAAATCAAAAGTATATGAAGAAAATTAAATCAACTGAAATTATTGAAAATCGTAAGAAGTATGACAAAGAGATTAAAAAGATGTGGAATATTATTCGTACTGAAAATTTGATCGATAAAAATGCTACACGAAATTACGATATGAAAGCTTTGTTGGATACAATTACAGAAGTGTCCAATAATCGAATTCAGACCAAGCTGGATTCAATTGCTATTAATCTAGGTTTTAAGAGTCGTAAAGAATTTCCTAAAGAAAGTATTTATCCTATCATTTATACTCTATCTGAAAAGAATGAGTATTTAGTTCAGTTGGGATCTATTCCGACTATTAATCCTGGTTTAAAAGCTAAACTTGGTAAAAAGAAATTGTTTAAAACTGAAGAAATCACTGCAGATTATATCACTAAACTAAAGAATAAACTGCAGCTAGAAATCAATGCTCTAAAGAAAAAGCTTGAAGATTTCAACAGTAATGCTGAAATAGATATATCTACTGCATATATGTATTTGGCGGCATAAGGTAAACTGGTCTCCGTAAGTTATTTTGATATTTTTAAATTGTATGCCTTCTTAAGTTAATAATTCTCTTCAAAATAACGAGTGGCAAGTGGGGTTCGAATCCCCGGAGACCAACAAGTCTCGAAATATTAATATTAACATTTTAAAAAGCAAAGTCATGAAAAAAGATATCAAATCTCAAACAATTGACAATTCTACCAAAAAATATCCGGTAGAAAGTAAAACATGGAAGTCTGATGTATGTCAGGCTTTGAAATTAGGTTATAAAGTAGAAGCTTTAAATGAAGAGCAAGCCGAATATATCAAGAAAATTGAAACTAAGCTTGCAGAAAAGGCTGCAAAAGCCAAAGTAAAAGAAGAGGTGAAACAAACTCTTCTGAAAAAGATGTCAGATATAATGAAAGCTAAAAAAGCAGCAATTGTATCTGCAGCTAATGATCTAGCTGATAGAATTATTCTTCGTGCTATCGAGAAAGAAGAGCAGAAGAAAAAATTCGATGAAGTCGATAAGAAAATTAAGGATAAGGTCAAGAAAGACAGAATGGCAATAGCCGAAAAGAAACGTAAACATAAAGCAGAATTACGTAATAAGACTATTCCTAGTCCTGAAGCTATAGCTAATGTTAAGAAACAACAAGATTTTCTTGCAAAAGCTCATGCTGTTAAACGTGAAGAGATTGAAGCTCGTCTTGACAAGAAAGAAGAATTTATGAATCAATCTATAGAAGAGCGAAATAAAAAACATGAAGAACGTGTTAAACGTGATACAGAATACGCTCTTAAACGATTGCATCATAAAGAGATCAAGCTTAAACGTACTACAAAAGCTGAGAGAATTGAAGCAATTAAGGCTAAAAAAGAAGCTGGTAAAGCAGCTTTTAATGCTGAAATGAAGCGTCAGGCATCAGAAATTGCAGCAGACCGTCAAGGTTATGCTAATCGCGTAGAGAAACGTAGACGTACTGAAACAGAGCGTCTTGCAAGGATTGCAGAGCGTAGAAAACTACGTAAAGATAAGATTTTTACAGAACATCTTAAACAACAAAAGATTCAGCAATTGAATCTTAAACGTTTTATAGAGTCTGAAAAAGCTCGTCTAGCACGAAAAGAAGAAAAACGTGCTAAGTATCTTACTACGGGTGGAATAAAAGTTCCCAAAGTAAAGAGCAATGTTGCTGTAGATAAAACTAGAGCAGAGGAATATATTAAAGCTGCAGAAGCAAAAATGAAGGATGAAAAAGTACGTTATTTAATACGTGTTGCATCAATTGCTTCATCAGAAATTATAAGTGATTCTGTTTGTGCATTCATCTGTAAGCCAGAAGAACTTAACAAACGTATGAAAGAAGCTCATAACAAACGCATGAAAGAAGAACCTGATACATATGTAGGTATTTATGCTTACTCTGGCATCGGTAAAGATCAGAAATGTATAAGTGAAATGCTAAACGATAAGTTTAAAGATCGTAGTAGACTTAATCCGAAAAGTGAAGCAGCATAATATACAACAGGGGTGCGTCTGTAACGCACAATCTAGCGGGATGGCGCAAAGGTAGCGCGTAGCTTTCACGAGGCTGAGGTTGGTAGTTCGAATCTATCTCCCGCAACTAATTAACCATAGTACTATGAAAATTAAAGGAAAAACTTGCATAGTCTTTGATATTGAAGTTTTAAAAAACGTATTTACTTGTACTTGTAAAAATACTGATACAAAACAAATAACAGTATTTGAAATATCTCCAAGAAGAGTAGATATACAAGGATTAGTTACATTCTTTTATGAAGATTATTATTTTGTAGGTTATAATAATATACATTATGATAATCCTATACTAAACTATATCATAATGTTATATAATAAACATTATTTTAATAGTTATAGTACTAGAGAATTAACTGAGTCAGTATTTAGAATGAGTCAATTAGTAATTGATAAAAATTCTGATTTTGATTTATGGAAAGAGTATAAATACGCTAGAAACTTCTTATCAATAGATCTATTAACAATGCTATATTCTAAAGCTTTACGAGTATCTTTAAAAGAGATGCAAGTAACAATGCAATATAAGAATGTAGAAGAATTCGTAGTAGATTGGCATCAAGATCTTCCTGAAAAGGATATAGATAGATTAATATCATACAATATAAATGATGTAGAATCTACCGAAGAATTACTATATAGATGTAAAGATCTATTAGAATTGCGTATAGAAACTGAAAAAGATTTTGGATTACCTTGCTTAAGTTTAGATCGAGTAAATCTAGGAGATAGATTACTTCAATTAAAAGTAATGGAAAAGACAGGATTAAATAAGAAGCAATTAGAGAATATGAAATCTCCAGCTAACTATGTAGATCTTGAAAAAGTAATATTTCCTTGGATAAAATTTGAATCTCCAATATTACAAAAAAAGTTAACTGATATGAAAAATCAGCATAATGTATCACCAGGTAGAAAAGGATATATAAATACTTTTATATTTGGTGAAATGAAAGTAACTATTGGAGTAGGTGGAATTCATGGTGATAATGGTACTTGTATTATTAAACCAAATGAAGATGAATTATTATTAGATAGCGATGTTAACTCACTATACCCATCTCTTATGAGAATGTATCATCTTTACCCACCTAAGTTAAAGAATGTATTAGGACAAATATTTCCACAAATTATTGATGATCGATTAGAATTTAAGAGGACTGGTCAAAAAAACAAAAACGAAACATATAAATACATGTTAAATGGTGTATCAGGTAAAATGCAAGATGAAACATCTTGGTTATTTTCACCGTTTACTGTTATGCAAGTAAGAATTAATGGTCAATTATTACTTTTAATGCTCGCTGAAAGACTTCTAAAGTTAGGATGCAAATTATATCAGATTAATACTGATGGTATTTTATATAAGCTTAAAAAGTCTAAACATGAAGAATTACAGCAAGTATTAAAAGAATGGGAAAAGCTCACTATGCTTACTCTGGAAACTGAAGAATTTACTCAGTTTTATCAATTGGCAATTAATGATTATTTTGGAGTAGAACCTAATAATAAAATAAAAAAGAAAGGATTCTTTCTGACTGATATTGAATTAGGTAAAGGTTTAACTCCTAAAATTATACCTGAAGCAATTATAAATTACTTTGTACATAATATTCCAGTAGAAGATACAATTAAGTCTTGTAAAGATATATGTAAATTCTTACAAGCTGAAAAAACTGGTAAACAATGGACAGTTGAGTATAATGAACAAATTCAACAAAGAATTAATCGTTTCTATGTTAGTAATAGTGGATATTATTTATGGAAATGGAAATTAGATGATACTGGTAAAAAGTCTTATCAAATAATGTTAAAAGATCATGGAGTAAGATTACATAATAAATTTTATTCTGATGAAGATCTTCAATGGAAATACTCTCAAGGAGAAACATTCCAAAGTATTTATGATATAGATTATCAGTATTATATTAATCAATGTATAAAAGTAATTGAAAAACTAAAACCAAAGCAGTTAAATCTGTTTAATTTTGACGAATATTAACAAAAACTATCATACTCTAGAACAGATGAATTAAATTAATTCATTATGATACTAGAAATAGATACAAGTCTATTAAAAAAAATAGACAATCTTTCATTAAGTCAGCTAGTATTTTTAAATCTTGTATTAGACAATAATCAAAAATCTATCAAAGAAGTCAAAGACATCGTTAGCCAGGTCAGCGACAATGATATACAAGATTTAATCGACAGAGGATTTCTTATTAGAGAAGAAAAAGCTAAAAAAGTTTCTTATAAAGAAACTGAACTATTAGTGAATATTATTACTAGTAATGCAGATTTATTCGAAGAATTTAAGAAGCATTATCCTATAGTAGTAGTAAGACCTGATGGTACTAAAGGCTTTTTGCAAGGTAATTCAAAGAAATGTAGAACATTATATAATAAAATAGTTAAAAATGATACTATTTTACATAATCATATCATTCAATGTCTAGAAAAAGAAGTATCTGACAAACTTATGAGTGGTAAGATAGGTTATATGAAAACTATGTGGAAATGGCTTACTAACTCTGAATGGGAAATTTATGAAGAACAAATTAATGAACCAATAAAAGATAATCTCTATGGAACAGAACTTATCTAGTCCCTTACCATACAAACATATATCTGTAGCCGCTGATGAAGCTGTTACCTATATAAAACAGCGTAAGAATCATGAAATTGAACCACTTAAAAGTAGATGGAATAAATTTAATTTTATGTGCTGTGGTGGTATTGAACCAGGATGTGTTTATACTATAGTAGGAGCTTCTGGTACTGGTAAATCATCATTTGTAAATACGCTTGAAACTGACTTAATTGAACTTAATCCTGATAAGGAATTAGTTGTATTATCATTTTCTTTTGAAATGCTCTCTAGTAGACAAGTAGGAAGAAAACTATCTAATAAGTTGCGTCACACAACTTCAGAGCTATATAGTGCATCAGAAGATGTTTCTGATAGTTTACTACAGGATATTGAAAAAGAAGTAGAAGTTATTAAACAATATCCCATCTACTATGTAGATGAATCAGCTACAGTAAGTAAGATAGAAGATACTATAACTTATTTTCAAAATACGATTGCAAAAGATAAATGGCTTATTGTATTTCTAGATCATACATTATTGGTCGAAGGAAATGATACTAATGATGAACGTAAAATTATAGCAGCATTAGAAAGAGTATTTATCAGAGCTAAGAAAGTTGGCAAAACAAGCATAATTCAACTTTCTCAAATGAATCGTAATATTGAAATGCCTGAAAGGATTATAAATCCATCAAGTCATTATCCTATGAGAAGTGACTTATCATCCTCAGATTCTGTGTTTCAAGGTAGTGATGTTATAGCAGTTTTATCAAGACCTGAAACATTAGGTATTACTGCATACGGACCGTCACGATTACCTGTACAAAATAAAGTATATCTACATTTTTTAAAAGTTAGAGAAGGCAAATTAGCCATACTTGAATATGAGAACGATCTGCAATATAACAACTTAATTGAAGTAGATAGATCTGAGAATAAACCACAGTATTAATTTAATTTTTGGCTAACATGACTACAACATTTTTGAATAAAAAGGGTAACAATAATAACTTTAACTTTAACACTTATGATTTCTTGAATCCGTATTACGAGAAAATCAGTAAGAAAAAAGATGATAATTATATTGATAATCTTCTGACAAAAGCCTTTAAGAATCTGGTTCCTTGGGCAAAGAAAGAAGATAAGAAAGATAGTATTTATATCATCTTCGGTGATGAACCGACGAAGAAATATACGTTTGAGAAGCCGAGTTTTACAATTACAAATATTTCTCCTACTTCTCTGAATCTGGAATGGAATAAAGCAGCTACACATTTGTTAGAATGTGCATATTATGCTAATAATCCTACTTATGATTTTATTATCTGTGATACACCGATTAAAATTCATGGTAATTATATTCAGGTAGGTTCGGAAATTATTCCGACATTTACCCGTTCTGATTTCTTTACAACTATGAAGAAAGAAGATCAGATTAACATTTATAATATTGCAGTAGAAATTAACGCTATTTTTGCTGCGTAATTATTAACAAAACTTTTCAGATTCTTTCAAATTTTATCAAATTCTTTCGTAACTTATCAAACTATATCTGAAAAGGTAAAATTATCTTAATATGATAGTATTACCTACAGAAAAAGTAAAAGCAAAAGTAAATAATCCTAGATTTTTGATTATTTACGGTCGACCTAAAACTGGTAAAACTAGTTGTGTAGCAGCTCTGGAGAATAATTTAATTATTGATCTAGAGGGTGGCTCTGAATTCTTAGATGCATTGGCAGTACAAGCGAGAACTGTTAATGATTTTGCTGATATTGCAAATGCAATCAGAGAAAAGATCAAAGAAACAGGTAAAAAGCCCTATAAGTATATTACTATAGATAATGCTACACGACTAGAAGAGATATGTCTACCTTACGCAGGTACTCTCTATAAAGCTCAACCTCAAGGAAAATCTTGGCAAGGTACTGATGTTAGATTACTTCCACAAGGAGCAGGATATCAATATATTAGACTTGCTGTAAGAAAAGTTATCGATATGTTTAAAGAACTTACTGATAACTTAATCCTTATTGGTCATACTAAGGATAAAATGATTAATAAGAATGGTGAGGATATGACAGAAATGTCCTTAGATCTTGTAGGTAAACTAGGAGATATTATATGTGGTGAAGCTGATGCAGTAGGTTTTATGTATCGAAAAGGTAATGAAACAATTATTAATTTCGATAGTAAAGATGAAACTACAAAAGGAGCAAGAGCACCACATTTGCGTGAGCAAAAAATAGTAATTGCAGAAAGCAATGAAAACAATGAATTAGTATTTCATTGGGACAGAATTTATTTACCAGAAGTTTAAGTTAACCAAAATTAAAGAATATGTATAGTTCCGAAAGAGCCAAGACTATTGTAAAGAAAGACGTAGCACACTTGTCAGCAGGTATTGAAGATAACGTAATGTTAACTGCAGTAAGATTTGATAAATCTATTAATGGTAATAGTTTTATTGAATTTAAGTTTGAAAAAGAAGGTAAATTGCTGACGCATACTGAGTGGGAACCTTCTAAGAGATCTGATGAAACTGAAGAAAGTTTTCAGAATAAATGTGATAATCAATTTTCAAGAATTGAACAAATTTTAAAATGTTATTATCCTAATGCTGAAGATCGTAAGTTTATCGGTGAAAACTTCACTCAGTTTGCTCAATGGGTAACAGAAATGCTGAATAAAGCAGATTTGACTACTCCATTAAGAGTTAAAATTGTATACAATAATAGTGGTTATACTACACTACCAAAGTATGCAAAGTATACGTTTATTGAACCAATGTCTTTGGTAAACGAAAATAAATCTGTTATTGTAAAATTAGGTATCGATCAATTTGAGAAACCTATTGTAGCAGATTTAGAAAAATCTAATCCAAGTCCTTTCTCTATGGGAAGTTCTATGGATGAAAATAATAGCGCCGATCCTAACGGATTGCCGTTTTAAGATATAAGCTATTCTGCAGATAGAACGAAGACTATACTACCTCTGACTTTTGTCATGTAAGTATACCAGATCGTAGGCTGGCACTGACCACACAGGGGGTATTGTTAAAGGTGGAGAAGAGTAAGCACATATTTCTTTAATAAGAAATGAGCAGATGTGTGAATGGGCCTAATACAAATGCTAACTAGCATGTATTTAAATGGGGCGGTTCGAGTCCGCCACTCTTCACTTTATTTAAATCTATATCATATGTATGACTCTACAAAAATAAAACAGCAAGATACTCCAATTACTTTGGATTACATCTTATCAAAAGTCACAGAATATGATATTTACGCTAGATATATTGGACAATTTAAGATTGGTTATATATATAATAGTCCATTTAGAGAAGATAAAAATCCTTCATTTGGAATATTCAGAAGTAGAAAATCAGGTAAATTACTATTTAAAGATCATGGAAATGGTGAATGTGGAGATGTTATTAAATTTGTAGAGCTTTATACAGGTTTAACAAATTATAATGACATATTAAATCGTATAGTAACTGATATGTCTATTACTAATAATACCAAACTTAAAAGTACAAAGCAATATGAATCTAAAGATACTGTAATAGGTGTTGTTAGACAAGATTGGACAGATGTTGATAAACAATATTGGTCACAATTTGGTATTACTAAGGAAACATTAACTAAATTTAATGTATCTAGTATAAAATATTATTTATGTGATGGTGTTGTTAAAGGTATATATAAGGATGAAAATCCTATGTATGCTTATAAAGTATATGATCATTTTAAGATTTATAGACCATTAGCAGATAAATATACTAAATGGCGTAATAATTTAGCTCCTTATGATATTCAAGGATATGAACAATTACCAGAAAAAGGTGATTTATTAATTATTACTAAGTCATTAAAAGATGTTATGTGTTTATATGAAATGGGATATACTGCAATATCACCATCTTCAGAAAGTACTTTTATATCAGACAAAGCGTTAAATCAGCTTAAGAGACGATTTAAGTGTATTTTAATTTGTTTTGATAGAGACGTTTCAGGTATTAAAAATATGCGTAAAATAAGTCTTAAAACAGGCTTAAATGGTTTTTTAGTTCATAAGAAATGGAAAGCTAAAGATATATCTGATGCAGTAAAACTAAACGGATTTGAAATTATTAAAAATTGGTTAAAAGAAACACTATGATATGGTTTACTTCAGATCTACATTTCTTTCATGATCGTATCTTAGAATTCCATCCAAAACGTAAAGAATTATTTGGAAATACTGTTGAAAAGGCTAAAGAAGCTATGATACAGTTATGGAATTCTAGAGTAAATAAGAAAGATACAGTATATATTCTCGGTGATTTAGCATTTGGTGAAGTAGAAGATAAAAGAAAACTATTTCAAAGACTAAATGGTAATAAAATATTAATACTGGGTAATCATGATAAAATACCAGATCATTTAAAATGTTATTTTAATCATATTACTCAAATCAAGAATATTAAGTTTAAGAAATCTGTATATAATTTCTTGTATCGAGATCTAGAAATTATTATGTGTCATTTTCCAATGTTAAGTTGGGAACATAAAGATAAAGGATCTGTTATGATACATGGTCACTGTCATGGAAAAGTAGATCAAATAAATATAGATTCTAAAGAACTAAGAGTAGATGTAGGCATAGATGGAAATCTAGCTAACTACGATTTAATATCTTTGGAAAAACTTTCTAAATATCTAGAAAAACATGAAACTAAAGAAGCTAAAAAAGTATAAAAATATTATAATAACTAGTATATATCTTTTTATTTATACTCTTTTTATAATAGTATTTGTAGCAAATACAATAGCAGGAATTAAAGTTCAAGATATGGATATTGCAAGTCTATTGTGTACTATAGTATGTGGAACTATATTAAGTTTAGAAATATATTCTAACTTAAGAAGATTATTCATTATTGAAATAATTAAAAAATAGAAAATGACAATAACAACATTTGAATTAGCACTAATTGTATTTATTTCTAATCTTGGTGCTACATTGGTCTGTGAAGGAATCGAAGCTATATTAGAAGCGTATGAAATCTATAAGAAGAAAAAGAAAGACCTCACAGAACAAAAAGGTTAAAAATGCTACACCTAATGTATATGATGGAATACAATTTAAATCACAATTAGAAACTTATGTTTATAAACAATTAAAGGCTCATAATCTCAAAGCAGAATATGAGCCTATTAAGTTTGAATTAATTCCATCATTTACATTTTGTGGCAAAAAGATTCGTGCTATGACTTATACTCCAGATTTTGTTGGAGATAATTTTATTATCGAAGCTAAAGGAAGACCTAATGATGTATGGCCTTATAAATGGAAATGGTTTATGTGGTCATTATTAAATAAAGGTTTAGCTGATAAGTATAAGTTATTTGTAGTACACAATCATAAAGAAACAGATGAATGTATTAGACGAATTCAAGAACTATAAAAGAAAATTCATACAAATATCTCATAGAACTGCAATTTTAATGCATATATTTGAAAAAGCTGATGATGATTTTGAAGATATGATTCTAAGTGATCATAAAGAATATTGTAAACAAAATCATGGTATAGATATATACAAAGAAGTTGCAGATCAATTCTTTAAACAATTTGAAGGAAATGAATGTCTTATTTTCGTAGAATGTTTAAGAGATAAATGTAATGAAATGTTAACCGAACATGAACGAGAAGTTAAAAAACTTAAAAGTAGAAGAGATTAAATTTATTTCTACTAATACTTTCTTTAATGATAAATTTAACGAATATTTATTTATTAAAGATAAAACCAAAACTAGAAGAAAAGTAGGATATGAAAGTGACAGCAATTAGTGATATACATGGTAATCTTATTGATATAGAACCGTGTGATACACTATTAATTTGTGGAGATATTTCACCATTAGAAATTCAAAGAGACTATATTCAAATGACAAAATGGTTCTTTAATGAGTTTCAAAAATGGATTATGAATCTACCTTGTGATAGAGTAATACTTACTCCAGGTAATCATGATTTTTGGTTTGAAAAAATGATTACTCAACCTCAGACATATCTATTTGATAAATTAACTATCTTAATTAATGGAGAAGTAAATATTTATTCAGGTGTAGATGATAAATACTACAAAATATTTGGTACGCCGTATTGTAAAGATTTTGGTTGTTGGGCATATATGCCTGGTAATACTATATTACCAAGTGTCTATAGTATTATCCCAAAAGATGTAGATATATTGATGTGTCATGATTCTCCCCAAGTAGGATATGTAGCAAATATTATGGAACGTAAAAGTGAGACATACCCCAATGGTATACCAGCAGGTAATATCTACTTATTTGATGAAATAGTAGAGAAAAAGCCTAAATATGTATTATCTGGACACATTCATTCCGGAGATCACACATTACAAGAGTACGCAGGCACAAAATATGCTAATGTAAGCATATTAGATGAATCTTATTCGATTAAATACAAACCACTAACATTTGAATTATGAAAAATTACGAAAAGATTAACGTTAAGTTAGACGAACAGAATATGGTAGAAGAATTCAATCAGGTAGAATTAGATATTATGTTATCTTGCGATGAATATAATGATATGATGACTTACGCTAGTATAAATGCATATGAAAATCTAATTTTGTTTGAAGAATAATGGATACATCTATACCGTATTATGAAGATCTTACTCGTATAAGTAATTCTAATATCGGATGGTTCTTAAAAAAAGGACCAAGATATCTTAAAGAAATGCTTGACGGAAAAGAAGGTCTAAAAGCTAGTTTTCTGGATAAAGGTACTATGATACATGAATATATTCTTCAACCAGAAGAATTTTGGAAAGATTATATTATATTGGACTTTGCAGTACCTAAAGTAAAGCAACAAAAGGATTTACTCGAATTCTACGCAAATGCAAAAATGGTAGACCCTCTTACATCTGAAGATGACATATTACTTATGAGTTATAATTCTGCTTATAGTAATAATAAATCAATAGATAAAAGAATACAAGAAGCAAAAGAATTAGTAGAAACTTACCAAAATTATATAGAATACTTTAGAAATAAAGATTCTAAAAAAGTAATATCATTTGCAGATCTTAATATGTTAAAAGCAATTAAGAAAAATATGGAAGATCATAAGAAAGCAAATGAATTATTATTCAAGTATCCAGAAACATTTGAAGTTCATAATGAATTTCATATTAATTGGGAATATCCTAATGCTTCTTCATTGGGGGATCTTCCATGTAAATCATTACTAGATAGAGTAATGATAGATCATACGAATAAAAAAATAATATTAGTGGATATAAAGACGACAGCTGATGTTTATAATTTTAAACACTCAGTAGAAGAATTTGATTATTGTCGTCAATTAGCCTATTATTGGTTAGCTATCCATTGGTATTTTAAAAATGAACTAAAACTTAATATTGAAGAATATGAATACGAAACTTATATTGTTGCAGTACAATCTCATGATGGGTATGAAGTTAGAGTCTTTAAATTCAATCCTAAAACAGTTGAGGAAAGACTTGTAACCATAGATTATGCTATAAAACGAATTGCTTGGCATAAAAACAATAATCTATGGGATCATATGAAAGAATACTATGATGAAGACGGTGCTGAAATAATATGTTGATAGATAAATATACTAAACATAGTATATTTTCACTTCCTCAGATTTTCGGTGATATTTTAAGTAAACGTGACTTGGATGATAGTGAATTTGTTAACATGTACATGAATGATGTTAATAATCCACTTCTTTCAAGTCACGTTTTTTTAGTATTTCATAATATAAAACCTTATTTATTAAATACTTTAAAACAACATCATTTATTTCATTGTAGTTATACTATAACTATGAATAAGATTAAATATACAGTTCTAGCTTTTAATAGAGCTTATTGTATACATGTCATAACTAGAAAGATTGAGTACGGATTGTACAAATCACTTGGTTATGAAACAAAAATCAAGATATTGAATTTTTGGAATGCTGGAGTAAATGGTAAACTACATAAGTATTTGTTTGATGAAAATGCTAAAACGATAAAACCATTAAGTGAAAATATTACACTACAAGACACAATAAAGCCCCAATAGTATAATACTAAAGGGGCTTCTTATTGTTGCCTTTAAAAAATTTAGGGCCGTAGACTAAAAAATTGAAATCAAATTATCATAATATTCTAACTTTGATCTTGGATCTTTTGCTTCATATATACTTCTTAAAGGAGTTGCCTTAATTAAGGATCGTTGTAATCGGTTCAGACCTCTATATGGTCCTTTATTTATTTCTTCTGTAGGATCTTGCAAAGCCACTGTAGTTAAATCACCCCAGTATTGTAATGTAGACCATGCGGCAGTAGGAGTATTAAGCATATTAAATACTTCAATAGGTAATACATTACCACGAGTTTCCAAAGAGGATCTTAACGTAAGATATGCAGCTTCCTGTTTCCACCAGTTATCTCTGTCTTCATCTGCTATAGCACGTATTATGGAAGAAATCAACCAAAAACCTAAAGTAGAAAATAAAAATTCATATGTAACTCTCTTTAAACAACCTTTTTCATAATCATCTAATTCATCATAATGATCTTTGTATAATTCTCTTAATTGATCTATTTTCTTTTGATCAAAGAAATGTTTCCTTAGAAAACTTATATTTTCTGCCCAATGTCTACCTAAATAAGAAAATGCAGCAGGTATTTGTGCTTCACTCCACATACCGGTAGAATAATTGAACTGTCTCTTAGTTAAGAATTTAGTTTGTAAGTTAACCAAGATAAAGTTACGATAAATAAGTAATAACTGACCAATCAAAGTAGAATGTAATTTTGATTTATCTAAATCAGTTAACTGGGTATCAATTCTAGTAGCAATTTGTTTAGTAGTGTTCTTTATTTTATTTATAGTTCTTTCATCCACTATATTAGCATACTCTGGTTTTACTACTAGTTGGTTATTTTTAACTTCAAAAGCATCAAAGAATGTAATATTTAATGCGTTCCAGGCAGCTTTACCTTTCTTCTTATCTTTGAATTTTCTTAAAAATTGATTTTTATTTACAAATTTACCAGTTTCAGGATCGTATTTATTGAAAAAAGCTACAGATAGAGCTAATTTACCTTTAGTAATAATATCGCTTATTTCATGACCAAAATACCAGTAATGTTGATTCAAAGCCCTGAGTAATCGAGACTGATTCAGTTTGCTAAATGTTTGTTCATTGTCTCTGACTACACCTAAAAATTCAAGATAACACAGTACCTTGTTTTTATTATTAGCTTTACCAATGTTCTTAATAGCATCTGCATAAACTGGTAATAAAGTTTTAGTTGCTTTAGCAAGTTCCTCATTTCCAAAGTAAATACCAGACATTGCTTCCAATCTGTTTTGAATCTTGTTTGTAATCAAACCGGTTAAAATAACATTAAGATTCTGGGATATACCTTGTATTCTTGTATATGCCGCTAAGTTATTTACTAATTTATCAATACTTAATTTAACGTGTTTGCCTTTTGGTAGTTTTACATCAACTTCTTTAGCATCTTTTTCCATCCCATAAACAAAACGATCCATTAAGTCTTTCATTTTGTCATAAGTTTTACTTTCTACTCCAGATATTTTACCACCTTTTTTATCTTTAAAATCCATTCTACTAACGAAATCTAAAGCTAATTCTAATTCAGGAGCAGCTTCACTCATCTTTTCGTAGTTTACAGCCATTTTGTAGTAATGAATGATAGAACCTACTACATCGTTTGTAATTGCATCAGGATTATCCAGCATTTTAATATATCTGGTAGGTATTAATTTAACTAAAGATCCATCAGATCTTTTAGCGTTTTCTATCATGTATCTATCATCATCGTCTTTTACTGTATATAAATCCTGTGCAGCGTAAGCTATACCTTTTAAGAAGTTATCTTTACTACGGATTTGAGTCCATGAACCACCTTCAATCTGAGGTAATTTGTATTTATTAGCGTATCTCAGGAATCCAATTTTAGAATTAGATAAATCCATAACATCTACTAGAGTATCATATAATGCTTTCAATTTAGGATCATTGGTAATCTTTTTATAAGCGGCACTATTATCAAAGTATTTGGGATTTGGTATTACAGTTTCACCACGATCTTCATACTTAGTAAATCTAGGATCATAGAATGGAGATTCCCTATCGATTTCTGCCCAAGATCTGTTAGGTATTCTTTCTACATATTTTGATTTAAATTCATCCTTTGGAACTAACTTACGCCAAAAAGAAGCTGGTACAACGTCACCTCTAGAAGTGTATCTAGCATTTACAGAGAACCATGCGTTAAATGCAGCTTCACCCTGTTTTTCCATGCGTTCAAATTCTTCATAGAATTTAGGATTAATTTCCCATTTAGCTATCTCCATTACTCTAGATTTCTTTGATTTATCTCTATTGGCAATGGCTTCATCAGATATCATTACATCATATGTATTTATCATAGACTTAACATTCTCAGGCATAGCGTCAGTATTGAATGTACCATCTTCTTTAGCGTACAGTTTTAAAAGATTCTTTCTAGCATTTTCATATAATACTTGATTATCAGATTTAATTGGATTAGAGGATAGCATTTTAACATCTTCCCAGAATTCTTCTTTAATTCTTTCAACAGAATTTCTCTGCTCCCATTTCTTGAATAATTCTGGAGAAAGATTCTTCTTAGCAACCGCTTTAGCTTTGTTGTACTTCTCCATATTGGGTTTATAGTTCAACTTAGTTCTAAGCTTTTCATTATATTGCTGCATTTCTCTAGCTATTTCCAAATCTAAACCAGCTTTTGTAGTACCATCTGCATAAAATGGGTTTGCTAAATTACGTCTACTATTTTCTAATTCTTGTAATTTACCATAGTCTTCATCAGATAATAATTCTCTATGTATATCACCATTTTCATCTCTAGTGTTATTAAGAAGCAAATTAATTTCCATATTAATTGTATCTCTTCTTGTTCTAGCTTCTTCACTAAGACTGTTTGTTAATTCATAATACTCTGGTACAAATCTACGAATACTGTATTTAGCGTGCCATTTATTGTTTTCAGTATTCCAAATTTTTAACTGTTCTTTATTTAATAAACCCGGTACTTCTGATATATCTTTATCCCCGAAGCCTAATTTATCTGCTAAATCTCTTTGATATTTGAAAAGCTTCTGATAATGTTCACCGTAATTCAAATCTCTAGTCATAAACCCTGTTTTATGACCATCTTTTTTTTTCTCATGGAAATAAGCCAATTTAGCTTTATCTACTTGGTCTAATAGGTTTAATAGTTCTTTACCTTTGATTCTCTCTTCATCTGCCACAGCATTTTTAACAGCAATTATTTTATTCATCATAATTCTAACTAATTCACTATTTGAATACTGTGTACTGCCTATCCATTGATCCCACAAGTTAATATCCAAATCGCCTTCTTCTAGAATGTTTTTCAATTGATCTACAGTATAAGAACCGGCTTTGGTAGCTTCTTTTATGAAATTATCTTTGGCGATTATGTCAACTACATTATTGAAATTTCTAACAAGTTCTGCATAATTGCCCATGATTCTTTTTAACGCTACTTTTGTATCATTAATCAATTGTTCATTATTGAAATAATCAAAAGTAGTATCATCATCTAGCATATTCTGCAAATTAGTAGCAATATTGTTATAGAATCCAATATAACCTTTTTTAATCAGATCCAATTCAGCATTAGAGATTTCATGATCATTACCGTATTTAGCAGCTTCTTTTACTTTGGATAATATTCTTAAGGTTTCATCTAATGCAGAATTGATATCTTGATCCATGTAATCTATGAATTCTAATGTGGCTTTATCGTTTTCTAACTGATTTAATCTAAATTCTAAAGCTCTCAGTTCATCTAGTTTATTTGGGTCTGTATATTTAGAATACTGGATATCTTTCATTCTACGATGAATAGAAGACATCAATTTGTCATATATATTATTTATAGCTTCTGGAACTTCAACAGCTTTTTGATTGTGTGTTTCTTTACCAAAGAAGTAAGAATTACCCAATGTGCGACCAGATAAAAATGCTTTTGTGATTTCGTTTAAAGTGTCTTGTTTTTCATTAAATAATCCTTTTATCCAATTAAAAAATCTATTATACCATTTTAAAGCTTTAACAGAATTCTCACCTATTGCTTGCACTAAAACTTCTTCACTACCAAATTGTTTTATACCTCTTTGTACAATAGGCGCATTTCTAAACCAAGCAATGTAATGATGAGCATATTCGTGAGGTAAGGTGTCTTGATTTTCTAATGCAGCATTTAATAATACTCTACCAGCCATATATCCTTCTACTTGGGCTTGTCCCCTAAGATTAGGGTTTGTTAATGCATCTATTTCAATGTTTGGATATATCTCTCGCAGTAATAAAGCTAATTCTTTATTTCTACCAGTAGCGTTTTGAGTAGCAGCTTCTTGATTATAAATATTATTATCCTGAGTAGAAAATGTACCTTGATTATCTATTGATTTAACTTGGTTTGGATTAAAAGTAACAATTTCTAATATTTCTTTAGGATTAGAAAAAGTCTTTACATCTTCTGGCAGCAAATTGTTTAATCCTATCATACCATCGTATAATGAGTCTACATGCTTATTTGCTATATAATCAGTTAATTCTTTGGTTTTACCAAACTCCATTGTTTCTTCTACGTCAGTAACATATGGATTTTTTATAGACAAAAAATTAACAGTTTGATTTACGCCATATTCTTTGTAAGGAATTAAAGAAAAATAACTACCATAGTACCTTTTTGATGGGTAAACACTAAAATCAGTAATATTATCACTACTATGATGGTATACTACTAAAGGTTCCCCATTCTCATCTACTACTTTGGATACACCAATATATTTATTTAAATAATCCTCAAAATATTGATTTTCATTTAAATATTCTACAGGTATCCCTGTAGTATTTGAAATTGTTTCATTTATTCCTTCTTTCCATAATTTAGATTCTTTTTCTTTTCCACCTCTTCCAATATTTCTTTTTATAAAGTCATCATCTTTTAAATTTATAATTCTATTAAAATCTTGTGGAAACATTTTAAGTAAATTATGTGGAGAAGCAAATAATATTTTACCTTCTTTTTTGACTTTATTTTTCACTCTTTCCCATTCTTCTGTAAGAAACTCTACATAATCTGGATGATTTTCTGGATAAATCAAATACTCATTTCTAGCTTTTTTATATTCTGGAGTTCCTTTAACAGTATTTGAGTGGTCTTCAATCCATTTGTCTCGTTTTTCATTGAACTCTACATCCCAATCAATGATTTTATCCTTATATTTACCAGATTCCAATGAGTATGTTTTACCAATTGCAGGGTGACCAAAAACGATATCACCAGGTTTTAATGGATTAACCCAATCCCCAAACCAGTCTTTAAAGCTCTCAGAGTAAGTTCTAGCCTTAGCTTGAATAGCAGCTACTCTATCACCATTATAATGCTCTAAAAGGTCTGAAAATAGCTTAGATGGCTCCCCATTGGGAGCCTTATCTATGCCATAGCCATTGTTTTCTGAAAGAACATAATATGCAGCATTCTCACTACCTAATATTTCTGTATACTCTTTAAGTAAAGCTGCAACTTCTGGATTTTTAATATTTAAACACTGCATAATTATTCACATTCTTTTTTACGTTGTTTACCCATTTTATCTAATTCCTCTGTAGCAGAATCATTAGCTGCTTGTTTTAAATCAGCTGTAGTGGCAGATACAAATTCTTCATCTAAATCATAATCCTCTACTACCTGTTGTTTTGCTTTTTCTAAAGTCTGAACCATTACATAGTTCTTTGCTCTAGATACTGCTACATACTTCAATTCTTGTCTTACTTCTTGACCGTTTTTATCATTAAACCCAAAAGTATTTATACTACTGTCGTTAATTAAAACTTTACTATAAGTACCACCTTGAGATTTATGAATTGTGTGAGCATATCCGTAATCAAACGATTTTCTAAGCTTTAATCTACCATTAGCGTCTTTGATATCTCGCATAGTGTGAATTTTATTTTGTATCCTATTAATTTTTTCAACAACAGATCTAGCTGCAGTCGGATTTCCCTCAGCTAACAATTGCTTACGCATACTCCACAAGGTCTGTATATATTCTTGAACTTTTATGATATTTTCATCTGTTTCAAAATTAGATACTACATCAATAGTAAACGAAGAAGCAGAAGTATCTATTGCGTCTTTGAGAGTAACTTTATATCCTTCCATACTTATACTTTCTTTTCTGTCAGGATATGTTAAATCAATTTGAATAGTAGTGGGTTTAACACTTTGCACTACGTAGTCTCCACTATTCATTAATTTGTATTTCTTTCTTAAAGAATCGTATTCTCTATTAGAATAACCCATTACAAGTTCTCCTTCATACAGTTGTGCTGGTCTCCTACCATACAGAATTTGTCTTATTGCAGAGTTATAAGCTTCTACAGAAGCATTTGTTGCAGCCAAGACTCTAAAATATAGAGGATCTTGTGAATCTTTCATTTCTTTTAATGAAGTTTTAACAAATTCTCTAATTCTAGTTTTGTCTGATGAATATTCAACTCCTTGACCATTAGGAGCAATGTCTGTTTCATAGCTAAAGCCTTCCCCATTTCTTACTCTAGTAGATTCTTTTAATATAGGATTATCTCCAGTTCTTTCTACTTTGGTTAACTGCAATTGTGCACCATCATTTCTAAATACTTTAGATATATTATTTGCTTTTACTGGTCTTAATTGACCTTTATCCCCCACGAATATGATCTGAGCACCTTTTGCTGCAATTTGTTTAAGTAAGAAATCGTATAAACTATCTTGAATCATTGAAGCCTCATCAACTATAACTATTGAAGCATCTTCTATTTTAACAGCAGCTACTTGTTCAAATTTCAATTTGTGTAGATCAAATACATCTTCAGTAATGTCAAAATCAGGGCGTAATCCCAATAAACTTTGAAGTGTAACCACTTTTGCATTTGGGGTTTTCTGTCTAGTTACAGCGTTCGCTCTATGGGTTGGAGCTGAGAAAATAATATCTGCCTGTATTCTACGCTTCAAATACTCATTAAATATACCCATAATAGTGGTCTTACCTGTACCAGCGTAACCAGACAAAGTAATAGATGTATCATCTCCATTAACAAATGCTTCTAACTCTTTCAAAGCAGATTTCTGTTGATCATTCAATTCAAAATCTAATTTAACTTCTAAACCGTCATCAAAAGTATATACATATTTATCTTGTATTTGCTTAGTTTCTTCAACAGCTTGTTTTACTTCTTCTACTTTAGGTAAAGCCTCTGTTAAACCTACTTGATTAGCATATTGTTGAAGTTCAGTAAACTGAGTAGGAGTTTCTGAAGGTTTTACTTCCATGTTAATGGTTTCTGAAGATTGTTCATCTGCAAATAGATTCTGTTGAGTAGGAGATTTAAAGGCACTTCTAATAGTTTCCCTTACTTGAGAATCAAACTCAGGAGACACTTTAGAACCACGATTACCAGCTACATTCAACGTATTGATGTTATTATCTACAAGCCACTGTGCCAGTTCTTGACTAGTTGGATTTAATAGAAATGGTTTATTATGCGCCTTAGCAAATCTTTGTGTTGCAATTCTACCAGCACTATCTTCATCTGTGCTAAAGTACACTGTTCCATCAGAATTAATGACATTTTGTTCAGTTCTTGGCAAATAGAATTCTTTACCTTTTTTACCAGCTTGTAATTCAGGAGCTATTTCAGTTACACCAAACTCTTGTAGACTAATATCTGGTCCATTCTCGGTGTAGTAGCCTGGAGTAGTAGTACCACCTGTTTCTAATCCTAACTCTCTACCTATTTCCAAACCTAAGCGATCTATACCTGTTTGACCACCAGATATTATCTTTGTAGTGGGAACTGTATTGGATTTTTCTGTTGTGGCTTGAATAGGAATTAGCTTATTAAATTCTTGTTCAAATACTATGTTATCAGGAATAGGTTCACTGCTAAACATATCCGCCATTTCTTGATTTGAATACGCATTCAAATTTTGTCCAGTACCAGAGTAAGCTACTAAAAATTCTTTATCTGGATTTTCTCTAGCGTACTCATACAAATTGTGAATTTGTTCTTTTATCTGTTCAGGAGTTCTTGAAGGATGTGTTCGTTTAGTTAAATCCTTAGTAACAATAGCATAAGACTGACCCTGAGGACCTTCTGGATTGCCATATTCAGCACCAAATTTATTTTTAGCAATTAGTGCTGCTCCTTTGCCGTGTCTACCCTGAGTATTACTGCCAAATACAAATATTTGATTTGGCTCTAGTGAATTTATCATCCCAGTGTAAGTTTTTCTAGATTTGGTAGATATCTGTCTTTTTGCACCATATTCAAAATTATCAAGATACTGCTGATAAGCTTCTTGAGATGCAGCTTCACCATTTCTTGATTGATAAGTCTTAGACCATTCTTGATAAGCTAAAGGTTCAGTATTCTGTAAGTCAACGTTTTCAGTAGCTACAGTCTGTAAAGCGTTTTCATTGAATTCTCCAGCTTGATTGAATATCTTAGTCTGTAAACTAGCTTTAACAGGAGTTAAACCTTGCACATATGTTATAGCCTTAGACGGAGTAAAATCTAAACCTGTAGGTACTACATTATTATAACCTACAGAAGATTTCTTAAAACCAAATTCAACAAGTACGTTACCCTTATAACTTAAACCTTTTTTATTAATTAATTGATATACTGGTACTTTATTTTCATCTATACCGATGTATTTGTATAAGAAAGTAGTTCTAGGATCATTATTCTTATCTAATTTAACTTTCTTGTAAAGATAATGTATAGGATTACCAGCTTCATTATAACCTACAATGCCCCTAAATTTACTAGATTCATCATAGATTATAGACGGTATCTCAACTTGTTCTCCTTTCTTATTGGTTACAAACAATCCACTATCATCGTGAGCTACAGGTCTGTATACTGCTCTACCTTCTTCTTCAATAGTTTCATAGCTAGAATCCAATTTGTAGTATTCAATAGCAGGAACTACATGATCATTCCACCACAGATTTTTAATTACCTCTTGTAAATCTATTTGGGATATAACATTTTCAGGATGTTTTTCCAATTCTCTAATATAATCAAAATACCCTATTTCTTCTCTTATGGAGTTAGGAACATATCTAAATATATTATTTTTACCAAAAGCATCTCCAGAAGTGTAGAAAGAATATATTGCAAGATCTTTAGCAAATTCTCTTACTTCTTTATAATCACTTTCGTAAAGTTCTTCCCAAGCACGAATTATTTCATTTTCTAAATTATTATCACCACTCTTATTTGGTTTATATGCAATGAAATCTGGTCCTTGTAATTCTGCTTCATCTTCTTTAGGTCTGCTAAAGATATTGTTAATCAACACATTTGAAAAACTACCATCACTCCCAAGTAATGAAGGGTATTTGCCTTGTAATATATCGGATTTAAGTCTATCTAATCTTCTAGAAATACTATCCTTACCAAATAGCATACCACGGAATCCCATTTGATTATCTTTAACGTACTGATTAAAGAATTTAGTCTTATAGGATATCTCCATTGCTCTAGTGATATTGTTAATATAGGTATCATCACTTACCGCATAGCCTTTAGTATAATATTCGATTAATGATCGTAAAGTTTCAAATTCTGGAGTAAGTCTAATCATAATATTCTGGAATGCATTTCTAGGAAATACTAATCCATCAATCATTTTCTTACCTAAGAACGTATTAGTAAACACTTTTAAAGGATTGTTGAAAACAGCCTGTTCAGTCATATACTGTTTCCATTTATCCAAGAATGCACTTTGTAAACCAAAGTTATTACCAAATCTCTTAGTATCGATCTGAGATAAGTTAGTTAATTCTGACAAACTCTTAGAAAATGGAGTTAATTCTTCATAAGCCTTAAGAATTAATAACTGATTATAGTACCAATCAAAAGTTTCGGTTTTATGCAATTGTTTTCTAAGATGTGATACAGTAAACATAGTTTTTCTTTGATTAGTACCTACACCTTTATCCTTAAGATAGTTTAAAAGATTCTCTTTCTTACCGTCAGATAACTCTTTTGCTTTCTTATAATAATCATTCCAAACTTTAGTAAATGCTAACCTTTCAGGATTTTTACCAGCAGGTATTTCAACGCCGTAAAAACCAGAATATTTATCATATTCAGTTGCATAATCTTTTAATATCTGTTGAGGTAAGAAATAGAATGTACTTTCACCTTTACCACTTCTAATTAAGAAGTTAGTCATGTTAAAAGTTAATTTACGTACATTCAAACGAATAATATACGGATCTTTAGCTACGTCTACGTGAGCATTAATCAAAGCAGATAACCAGTCTAAAACATTGATCTTATTTGTATCTTCACTTTGAATGTGATGCAAATCACGTATACCATAATCGCTCAATACTTTATTTGGTTTGAAATTCAATTTAACTAATTGAGTTAATACTTGATGAGCATTAGCTAATGCAAACGGACCAATGCCAAACTTACCGCCATTCAACTCAGCTTTAGTCCTACTCTGGAATGCTGGAGTAGAGAAATATAATTGAGATTTACTAGTTCTCTTACCTTGACCAGTTAATTTATCTACATCCTTAAGAATCTTATCCTTTAAATAATCTGTTACAGTGTCAAGAGGTTGTCTAGCTTCTGCAAAGTTCATAGGATTACTGATTACTGACAAGTACATGTCAAGAAGCATGTTCTCATTTGCTTCTCTACTATTTGCTTCAAAATCAGTTTTACCATTATATCTTTCATAAGCTTTTCTTACTACAGTTTCATCATCCAAACCAGTAGCTTTTAATCTTTGAACATACTGGTCTTTTGTTTCGAATTTGATTCTATTACCATTATTATCGTAGTTATATCTAGCAACAAATAGTTTATCGATATCAAAGTCTGAACCAGTCAAAGCAGTAAATTCATCAGGAAGAGTAATAGTATCGCCAATCTGTTCAGGATAAACATCTACTACTCTTAAAGCTGCTGTAGAAGCTTGACCCTGTGCAGGGATACGATAACCCATTGCTATTGCCTTTGTATCTTGACCAATTATATCGTGTTTTATTAACCATTCTTTAGCTTGACTAAAAGTCATTTTATCATAATTAGGTATGATGTGTTTCAATAAGTTAATTGATATAACACAATCCATACTACCATCATTATTAACAAAATTAAGCTTTCTTACATTGTTGATATCAGATGTTACAGCTAATCTGTTATACAAAATAGAAGACATCTGAATGAACATACCACCAGGTAGATTGGTATCTACTATGGCTTTGTTCAACATTGATATAAGACCACTTTCAATCCAAGAGTTATCAGACAAACCTGAAATAGGAGCATTAGTATTGCCATCTTCTACAGTAAGACCATTCAAAACATTATCGTTCATGTTTGAATTTTCTGCTTTTCTCTTAAGAATATTGGCAAACTTAACAATACTAGCTTGTGGATTATTGGCATCAATGCCGAAGTCTTTTTCTATACTCTTTCTACCAAATTCAGTAATAGCGTTATGAGCTCCATTGAAGTTATCAATAACCTCTTGTCCTGAGTAAGATACACCGTCGGGAGTAGTATATGTCCAAGCTGTTCTAATGTTACCCATAGCTGCTTTCTGAGCTTGAGATACAAACATCTGTCTATCCGCGTGATGGGGATCTGTTACCAGCTGACGTCTAAAGTTAACCAAAGATTGCTTATGAGTAGGCATGTTCATTAAACCTTCTACATCTATCTTAGTATTTGATTTATCTGTATAGATCTTAGATTTAACTTCTTCAACTCTTTGACCAACCTTAACTGCAGATTCAAACGCAAGCATGTGTATGTTTCTGGCTTGCATTACTTTTAATACTTCTCCCATATCCCCTGTAGAGAATATTCTATGAACTGGGAACATAGCCATTTTGTCAAATACAGGTATGTCTCTCTTTGCATTTATATCATAATGATCCCCGAAATACATTAACTTCAAAGGTTTTAATGTAACGGCTAACGCTTCATTATAAGTATCTGCATCAGCTTCATAATCTGTTTCGGGGTTATTTAATATATCAAAAGCTTTAGCTACTTCGGGAGTCCACCCATCAATTCTTCTTACTAATTCTTTATAGAATTCAGGAGAGATAAGTACGGTAGCATCTGTTTGGTTTACTTTGGTATAACCACCAAATTTACTATCAACTACAAGATTAGCAGCGTCTTCAACGTCTTGAGGTAATGCTTCACCACTCTCATACATAGCAAGAGCTTCTTCTTGAGTCATGTCATGCATTTCCTGTAACAGTCTTACTGCAGCTGATTTTTTAGCAAATTCATTAATTCTATCAAGCTGTCTACTAGGTATTACATTATCTGATAAAGTACCTACATTAACTTCAGTTAAATTTGATAACTCGTTACCTTCTCCGTAATCTATTCTAGGAGTAACACCAGTTGACAATACCTCACGAAGACGTTTGATTTTATCTACAGGATCTTTATAATACGCAGGATCTTTAATAAATAATTTCTCAAATTCTATTACTGAGGATATAGTATTAGCAAAATAATTTGCCATCAATTCAGTAGCAGCTAATTCTTTGCTATATTTTGATACTTCTTGACGTTTTTTATAGTGATTTTCTGCATCATCTAATGCCTTCTGAGGAAGTGCTAAACTCTTTACACTAGCAAAATCTCTACCATTCCAATCAATGATACCTATTTCTTTTGCGTAATCCAATTCGTCTTTAAAAGCATCTATTAAATATTCATTCATTAACAAAGCTTTATCAGAGTTACTCATCTTAGCCCAAGAAGCTTTTATTTGGTTTACTACAGATAATGCTAAATCATTACCGCCAACGTCTTCAGCAAGTTTGAGAGCTTCATTGAAGTCAGAGAAATCATCTACAAATTCAATACCACCTAAAGTTGGTTGTTCTTTAAGTTTAAAGAACCCATTGAAATATCTAAATCTGTAACCATTTCTGTTACCAGTATCATAGTTCTTTACTTTTTGTTCCTTTGTCAGATTACCTTCATTCTTATAGTTGAATTCAATAGTATCTAATTCAGTTTCAAAGTAATTAATAAATCTAGTTAATACTTTGGCATTAAATTTAACTTGATTATTAGTAGTATCTAAAGGTTGATTGAAATTATTGATAGCTGTACCATACAAAGTATTATATGTCTGAGAGTCACCCATAGTAGGTAAAACAATTCTACCTTTCTGAGTAAGTGTCATTTTAGCAATATAATCTTCCAATGGCGAGATTTCTGTGTACTTACGTCCTTTATCACCACCACCTTGCTCTTTAAAATAAACTAAGGTTTCAACACCTATTTTACCAGATCTAGTAGGATTATTATAAAGATTTGTAAGTAAATAAGAACCTTTAAAGTAATTAGGATTAGCATTATTACCAGTATTATACAATACTTTAGTAAGAGCTTCTACTGTGGCTGGATCGTTATCAAGATTCTGAACCATATCTGTCAAATAGTTATGATCAGATATGGGGTATAACAACTTACCATCAGTAGATAATACGGACAACTCATCTGAATTAGGATGTGTCATACCATAAGTCTCAGACAATCTGCCTAAGAATTTAGAATCATCATAGTATCTGCTGATATGTCTATTAAATGTACCGGGTACATTGCCAGATGGTTCAATCTTCAGTACATCTTTTAACTTGTTGCTGAATAAGAATGATAAACCAGCATTACTACCATCAGTAAACAGGTTTACTAATTGTTCTGCAGTATTTGAATCATAGTATTCTTTAATCAGAAATGAGTTTAATGTAGCCATATCCACAGATATACCTGCTCTACTCAAAAGTGATAATATATGTTCCTTTATTTTGATGACATTGGCTTCTACGTACTCTTTATAAGTCTGGCCATTCTTAAGCTTAGCATTTGGTTTATTCTTATAATTCTTGAGTAGATTATTAATCTTGTGATAATCATCTAATAATAATTCTACATTAGTTTTATTATCAGTAGTTTTCAATGTATAACTATCACCATCAAAATTTATTAACTCAGTCATTCTAAGTAAACCATAGTTCCAACCTTCGATTATATTCTTAGAAATCTTATTTGCATTCTCATCCTTTACATACAAGTTAGTCTGATCATTACCATTAGTATTCTCAATCTTTTCAGACAAGATACCAATAAGTTTATGTTTAGCTTTTCTAAAGGTATTTCTAAATTGTGTCTGTAAATTCTCTCTAGCTATTACTTGGGCTTCTGATTCTCCTGGAACAGTCTTTGATATTTTATACAATTCTCTGTATAATGTGTCAAAGATAGGTAATGATTTTGCACATTTAGCACATTTATTCATCATACCTTCAAATGTGTTCTCTGAATGCAATTCATTAATTATAGTATTCCATGTAGAATCAAAATCAACCATAAGAGGTAATCCTGTAACAGGACTCAATACAGTTCTAGTTTTCTGTACTTTTGTAATAGTGCCATCTTCTTTTTTAACATCTGCCTCATAGAATTCTCTTTTGGGCATAGTAGCAATGAAGATCTTAATAGATGCCAAAGCATTATCTTTTACTGAGGTTTCTAATGACTCACGAATATAAGTAGCCATTTGATCTCCTACGGCTGAACCTTCGGCTTTTTCATCTATTTCCTGATCAATATTTTCTTGTTTATCTATAGCTCGGATTTGATATTCGTTCAGTTTCCTAATAATTGTTGGTAAGAATACACTATCAAAGGTTTCATATATTTCTTTTCTAGCCTCCCCTTGTTCTTTGGTAATCTTTCCATTTTCTACAAGTTTATCTGTTAATGAAGGTTCTAATGCGCTCTTTAACAAGCTGTAATTTAAACCTGTTAAATCATCTCGCATCTTTATGTTATTCAAAGTAAATAAAGAAGCAACTAATGAATTAACACTTTCTTTAAATTGTGTATTTGTGATATTCTTGAAATTGTGACCACCCAGTTTAAATGGAGCTCCCGCACCTTTATAAGCATTTAAGAACTCCTGTACAGCTGCAGAATTCTGTTTAGATCTACTATAATATCCTGTATTGATCCTATCAAAGATGTTGTCAATAGTAGTATCAGTTCTCCAAACCCACTTACTAATAAAGTTTTTAATTGCTTTCCAAGCTCTTTTGATGATGTTTAAATCTGGTTCAACTTTATTCAGCATGTACTGCCTAAAGTCTTCTGCAAGAGCTTCTTCAATGTCTTTATCAGTACCGATTAAACCAGTTCTATTTCTATAAGCTTCGTATATCTTACGACGTTCTTTAGGTGAAATAGTCAACAGTGATATTCTATGATACGCTTCATGATATAAAGTACCAGTTTCTGCACCCTTCCACAGTAATGTAGAATCCTGTCTAACAAGACCCATAGCGTACACATTATTACCTAGTGATATAGCATCATCTACTATTGTAAGAGAATCGCTTTGGAAACCTAATTTCTTTTTGAACCATTCTATTTCCTCGTTAGACACCTCTTTAGTTACTTTACCAGTAAGACGTCTCATAGGAATATCAATGTCGTCGTCTTCTATAGCAAATGGGTCAATTGTGCCATTCTTGGTAATTTCATTAATCTTTTTTGATTCTTCTGTTAATTCTTCTGGCTCTACTGCAGGAGTACCTGTAGGAATATTGGCTACGTTTTCAACCTTATTTTTAGTTTCTTCAATTGCCTTATCACTTTCTACTTTCTTAGATATAGTTTGAATATCGTCCGCATAAGCAAAAGAATCTTTGAACAATTGATCTTGTAAATCACTCTGGATTAAATCGTTTGTAACAAACAAACCCATTGTATACAAAGGGGTATGTTTTGTATTACCTAAGAAATCCTCTCTACGTAATATTACGCCAGGAATAGCGTCTTCCCATATATAAGAACTGTTTTTTGTAAACGCTTCTTTTAAGGAAGGTAAAGCATCACCTATAGGACTAAAGAAATTTTCTCTATTAGCTCTCCAGTGGAATCTCATCAAATCGTTAATAAGATCTTCCTTATCTTGAGAAGACATATTACCTACAGGATAAGATTTTTCTCCTACTACAAGATCACCTTTTTCATTTACATAAAGCTGTTTCTTTTTCATCCAATTGAAAGTAGGAATATTGGATGTAACTCTGGTTTTATCACCAAAGCGAACCATAAAGTCAATCAATTCCCCAGCTACAATCTCTGTATTTTTGTAGTAAGACTCAGGAGAAGCTCCATAATTCAAAAGCAAATCTGCAAGAAACTCAGCTTGTTTTCTATCAAATCTTTGTAAATTAACTTGTACTGGTATTTCTGAATTATTGAGTGTACTAGATTTAGGGGGATAAATAAACAGTTGACCACTACCGCCAGTACCATTCAATATTTCACCACCAGCACCAAGAATCAGACTGTCAGAAATAATACCATTACTAATACCAAAGGTTACATTTTCTGGAGTAATATCATACATATTGCTCGGAAAAGCAAAACCTTTTACTTCTTGTACAGGTCTAAATACCGCTTTCTGACCATTTCTATTTACATTATATCTACCTCTAGTTCTACTGATAGTACTTGGTACAATAACTTCATTCTCTGTCTTATTTTCAATGGCAGTAATGATTGCGTTTCTAAAAGATTTTAAGTCATTTATAGAAACTTCATTAGCTTGTTCAATTGTATTAAGCTCTTCTGCTGTAGCACTATTACGAATGCCTGCAATATCTGCATCAAATTTAATTCTAGCTCCTTTAGGAGTCTTAAGTGCTAAAGCATACTTACCTGTAGGATGTTCTACACTTAATATGATAGAGGCACTATCGTATGTAGTCTTATCACCTTTTTTGTATGGCTTGCTACCTTTTTCAGTGTAAGATTCATTGATAATAAATTCACAGAAACTGTCTGTAAAGAAATTAGGATCTTTGATTCTCTCTGCTAATTCTTTACCAGATTTATAACCCGGTAATATAGGAGTAGTAGAATCTGGGGAGAAGAACAGTGTATGTGATACGGTATCTTTAGCTAATTCTTCTACTTCTAAAGAATCTTCATATTCTCTAGATTCAGAATCCATATCTGTTTTACTGTCATGTTTCTGTTCAGTAGCTAATTTCTTTTTAGCTTGTTCAACTTTTTGCTCTACAGTAATATCTGGAGTAATAGTATCTACTGTTTGCGATACCTTTTTATCTTCATCTGTAGCAGCAGCTAAAGGATCTGCATCAGCATTAGCAGCTGCTCTCAAATCTTTATCTGTAGCAAAAGCAAACTCTTCATCCTCTTCTTCAACATCTTCTACTACTGGAGCTTTTGTCTTACTTTCTTCTGCAATCCTTTTACGTTCTGCTTCAAATTCTGTAGCTAATTCTTCCAAACTCTTTGTAGGAAATTCTTCATCATGTTTAGTTGCTGGTTCTGTTTTTTCTTCAGGCTGCGTTTTAGGTGTTGCTTCAGGAGCAGTAGGTTCTGGTGCAGGTATTTCTGTGTTTACTTTGGATTTTGCTCTAGAATCCATTACAGGAGATTGTGGTTTTTCAACTTCCTCTCTTTGTACTCCTGGAGCAATTTTACTTGCTGCTACAGTTTCATTGTTATCTGTACCATTATTAGCTACTTCTTTTTCTGTAGAAGCTACATCCTGTTCAACAATCTGTTTAGCGTTATCTTCTGCTATTCTACTAGATTCGTCAGAATTGTTCAGATAATTCTCAATCCTTTTTTTGATATTGTTTAATACCTTTTTCTTTGATTTGTCTGTAGCTTTATCAAAACTAGTAAGCTTGCCGTTTTCCAAAGTATTACCGAAAATCTCATTCATTTTATGCTCTGATACTAAAGCGTCATGTTGAGCTAACATTAAGTTTGCATAGCTATCTACTCCTGTTTGCATAATATGAGGAGCTGCTACGAAATCTGTATTAAACTTTGTATCAGCAGCTACTTGAGCTAACTGACTATCAATATTTTTAATGGCTTTAGGTATAGTTTTTAAAATAGATTTAGCTACAGAATTATCACCATTAGTAATACCAAATTTAGATTTACCATCTTCTGCTGGAGCTTCAATTGCATTTTTTAATTCCTGTAGAGCTTCTTTCTGTACATTCAGTTTAGTTAAAGTAATAGCCGCCAATTTTTCTTCTGGAGTATAATTACTTAATAGAGCATCTTCAGAAAGATCTGCATATAATTTATTATCGGCTTCTTGGGCTGATTTTGCATTGTTTACAGCCTCTTGTAAATCTAATTGAGCCATGTGCTGTAAACCAATTAAAGTATTATATTCTGTAGTACCCGCAGAATAATCTAATTGTTTACCAATGCTTTTAGTAGTTTTAGATTTAGCTAAATTAAATATATTGTTTGCAGTTTTGATTTCAGCATTTATGTCTTCCTCAGTAAGACCATCAGGCATATGATATTTAAAGTTCTCTAATACTTCAAGTACACTATCTTTGTAATTGAGCATAGATTTTGATGCTTTATCAGCATATGTTACTGCTTTATTCATAGCATCTTTCTTAGCTATATTATCTGCTACCATATCTCTAACAAAAGTATTGGCAACAAAGTCTTTACGCATATCAATACCAGCATGATACGCAGTAGTAGGACCACCTAAGTACATACCTAATGCGAAACCACCCTTTACATCATTCCAGAATTGAGGATCATTGGCTAATTCTGATTCAGTATCTATTCCTGATAAAATTTTTGCAGTACGGTAATTAGCTTCGGCTAACCCAAGTAATGATGAAAATACACCAGAAGAATCTTTATCGTACTGATTGTGAATATAATCGTAATCAAATATATCCTGATTACCTTCTTCAAAAGCTTCACCAGTAGCAGCAAAACCCATACGAGCTAGAGCTTTAGCACCCTTGCTCAACATATTCATTTTGGGACTATTGTAAGCTAATCTAGCATTAAATCCGGTGTAAGCATCAATAAGCTTATTATAATTCTTAGTAGCAGTATCAGATAATTTAACTAAAGGCTTTAATGCGCTAGCTATAGGTTTAGTTATAATTTTACCCATAGCTTTACCTAATGGGGCAAATATCAAAGCTGATTGTGCAGCATCCATTGCAGACAAAGCCATGTTATTATTGTAAACATTTTCTAAGCCATTATCTGCTGAATCTTTTAAAGAGTTTAGAACTTTATCGGAGATTTTAATCTCTCCAGATAAAGTTCTATCTATAATTTCATCATCTGAAATCTTTGTAACATCTATATTAGGATTCTGTTGTTTCAATTGATCTCTACCCATTTGAACATAGTCTTGGATAGATACACCTTTACTTTCAAGATCTTTTTCAATCTTAGAACGATATGCTCCATATACTTGCGCCAATGATTCTCTATGTCTACTATAGATATTACCTGCTAAACTTAGTGCTGTAGCAGCAATAGCTGAGCTCCAACCAATAAGATTGGATGCTGCACCAATACCAGGAACTGCATTCAAAGCGCCAGTAGTAGCATAATGTCTACCAAGATATAAAGCACCTGTTGCTAATGCATCAGCTACATAGGATTCAACAGTAGACATTGATGAACCTGTTAAACCAGGTCCGGCGTATAATACATAATCAGAATCATAGAAAGGCTTATCTTGAGCTTTCTGTTCTTTTATTTGAAATCTAGCAGAAGGTTTGTATCTTTCAGATCTAGATGTGATAGAATCATAATAATCTTGAATACTCTTATTTACTTCAGATTGTTCGTTTACCCACCAATCTCTTACCCCATTTAAGTATTCAATTCTCTTATCAACATCTGTACCTTCTGAATCATTGTACTTTGCTAATATTGCGTTATACTTTTCAGAATTGGCTTCTAAATTGTTTTTAAGAATTTCATATTGCTGTAAGGTATTTTGATATTCTTGAGAGCTCTTATCCATAGTAGGTAAGACGCTTTCAAGATTCAAAAGCATTTTCTTATCATTTAAATATTGTAATTCATAATCAATATCTTCAATAACAGGATTAATGTCTTTTACTAATTTAGCTCTTTCAGACATCAGATTAATTTGATCTCTATTATTAGCAAAAGTAGTCCAAGCATCCCTTAAATAACTCTTATCCTTTAGTGTTTCTTCTGGAGTTTCTTTATTTAACAGATACGCATATTCATAATCGTCTAATGGAGTTGTTTCTAAGTTCCTATCATAACCTGTTTTAATATTAGTGATAGGAGAATACTGAGCATTGACCGTATCCACAGCCTTACCTAATAAGGCTGCTTTGCTAGGTGTATTGTCAGTAGGATATTGACCTAATATAGATTTTTCCATATATTATTGTAATAAACTGTTTATTAAACTATCATAAGCATCAGTAAATGATTGCTCATAATTATCATTCTGTAATTTTGAACCACCATGAATATCATTAACTTCCTGATCAAATGTCATTCTAGTCATACCATGTGGATCAATCGGCTCCATTGTATCAAATGTAAAATATTCACCAGTTAATGGTACATTCCCACCATAAGCATCATTGTAATCTTTTTTATCAATGGGTTTGACATTTAAGCCTGTTTCTGCGGATATACCCATTGAATTACTAACCATAGATTTAAAGCTATCTACATCATAACCAGCATTCTTAATAGCTTGTAAAGGTATTCTCACACTCACTCTTTGCATTAATTGAGGAATACCATCTACTACTGATGACATGATTCTACCTCTAGGAGTTTTGATAACATCTTTGAATACTCCAGATTTTAAATCTTCTGCAAAGTTTCTTTCTAATCCATTTGTAGTTTCTACATTGTATTTAATAGAAGGAACCTTCATGATTTTATTTACAAAATCAGTAGCTAATATTAAACCACCTGTGTCTGGTGTAACATATCCTTTAGTTACTGAACCACCTAAATTAATATCAATTTCATTAGAACTCTTAACTTTATTGTAACTATTAAGAATCATACCAGAAGAAGGGTATGTAATATCGTTCAGTACTCTAGTAGCTGCATCGTAATACTGAGGTAATTTATCAGCTCTTACTCCAGTTTTAGGAAATATTTCTCCAGCTTTAGTTGCAAACAGGTTAGCAATATCATTAGCAGTTGCATCTGACATTTCTTTTCCATAATCCTTTACTAAGGAATTATATTCTTCTGGAGTAATATTACCAGACATTAAAGCTGATGCGGCTTCTTGGAACTTGTTAGTTACAAATCTAGTTTGTGAATATACTGGACTATTTTCTAACTGACGTTTTTCAAATACTACTGCGTCATTATACAGCTTTTTATAAGCGTCAGGGTAATCTACAGATTCTTTTTCTGTACCTTTCTTCTTTAATTTAGCAGTTTCTAATGCTTGCTTATATTTCAACGCTTGCATAGCATAAGGATCTACAGTAGGACTTTTACGAATATATTCTTGATTATCTGTATAAGCTCTTTGCATGAAAGCATTAGCTGCATCTTCTTCTGTTGATCCGGGATGATTTCTCATCCACGTTTGCATATGCATTTGTGCTTGCGGAGTAGATAGTATTCCACTTCTATTGGCATCCAGTATGTCTTTAATTTGCTGTCCTGTAACACCGGTCCAAATAAATCCACCTTCTCTACCAAGATAGCTATCCTTCAAATTATTTACATATTCATTAGTTAAGTCTTTTATAGAAGAATAAGCTAAAGGAACTTCATTAAATAATCCTGAAGTAGTAGTATCCCAGTTAGTAAAATCTCTATCATGCCATAATGGATTATATTTATCATGTAGCATTAAAATTTGAACTTGCTTTGCATATTCATCGAAATTGGCAGCATTCTGTTTTAATGCAGAAAGTTTAGCTCTATCTACATTATTTATTGCAGATTGTAGAGCCATTTGCCATTCCATACTCTTTATTGCTTCGGGATTCTTAGCAGCTTGATCAATAATCGGAAGTACTTTACCTCTAGTTTCTGCATCCCAAGTCTGCATATCTTTCATAGATCTAGAACGAAATTCAGCCCATGAGTTTGCAGCAGTTCTATAATCTGCTAAAGCTTTGTCAACTCTTTCATTTGCCTGCTTACCCAAGGTATATAATTGTTCAAAAGGGATTGGAACATAGGTATCTATAAATTGAGCTTGTGCAGGATTGTCATATCTATTTACTGCCATAATTATACTGTTAAACTATCAACTAAACTATTTACTGTACCGTATCTTAAGAAATTCTGTAAGTAAGGTAATATCTGACGATCTCTACGTGCCTGATTACGCATCTTTTCTTTAGTCTGAGACCATTGACCTAACTGACCAGCAGCAGTAGCACCAAAGTTTCTTGCAGCAGCTCTATTGCGAGCATTTAAATCATTGGTAAGTACAGTGTTCTGTACATATTGCTGACCCAAATTGTTCATCATATTTGCGTATTCACCTAAGTATTGATTATTAGCATTATCTCTATTAGCATATACTGAAGCATTCTGAGCATATTCCCCAGTAGCTAATTGATTACCATATGCTAAATTCATACCAGTGTTAGGGTTGAGTCTAGCCATGTTGTTACGAGCAATTGCTCTAGATCTTCTATTAGCTGCAAGAGTAGGTTCTATATTAAGTTTACGACTAGCCATTGCTCTGTTAATAGCTCCAGAGTAAGGATTAAGAACTTGATCTTCTATTTCAGGTCTACGTCTGCTTTGAATCCAATTATACAGTATAGGAGATAAACCAGACAGACTGCCAAAGTTAGATGAAGACTTACTAGGTGTTTTAATCTCATCTGGTGTTAATGTGGGATTGAAATCTTCAATATTTAACAATGGAGCATAAACAGGATCAGATGCTAAAGACGGATTGAAATCTTCAATATCCAGTAAAGGAGCTTGACTAGGAGCAATTACTGATTTACTTTGTTTACTTGGGGCAGCTACACCTTTGGTAGCTTTTTTCTTTGTTACAGGGGCTGTACCAGGTAACGATGCTTTAGGAATATCACGTACAGGTTCATTCGTACCTACAGGGATTGTTTCCCCAGTAATAGCATCTACACTATTGTCGAATGTTGGAACGAAGTTCTGTAAAGCTGTTACGTCTCTATCTACTGAACCTGTAACATAATTACGTCTGTATGGAGTTTTATCCATAGCTCTTGCATCGCCGCTTTTAGATTTTAACCAATTTACAATTGGCGTAAAACCATTTTCTAATATGTTTTTAGCTGCTTGTTTCTTTGCATCAGATTTTGTTGTACCTGTTTGATTAGAATTGAATTCATCAACAAGCCATTGAGCTATACCAGATCTTTTGCCACCTTCGTATGCCGGTATTCCCTTTACTTTGGGTTTAATGCCTTTTTTAGCTTTAACTGCTTCTTGTTCTGTAAGCAATTGTTCATACATTGCATTTGCATTCATCTGATTTAACTTATCAGCATTGCGAGCAAATCTATCTTTTCCTTTACTTCCTTTAGTCATATTAACTAATTTTTTACCTTCTTGTGCAAATGTTTTATTTGTACCCGGTCTTTTAATTTTATCTGATAGAACAGAATCAAGATTAGAAGCATCTATCAAATGATTGTCTGTACCTGGTTTACTATTAGGTACTTGTTCAATATTACCAAAGTCATCTCTTATTACTTCATTATTATCTACATAAGCCAAATCTGGTAATATACCACCATTTTCAAAAGTATAAGCTAAAGAATTATCATCCCAATATTCTTGTTCAAGTGTGGCTGCGTTACCTTTTCCCATTGCTATTTCTTTAGCATTTGCTTTAATACGCTTCTGTTTATTAATTGCATTCTTTCTAAAGATACTTGATACAAGGTTGCCAACACCACCTACAACTCCACCTACAGCTGTACCAATACCAGGAAGAATAGCTGAGCCTACAGAAGCACCTTTGGCAGCACCCCCTAGAGTACTGCCAACAATATCTGCACCAGATCCTTCTTCTGTAAAGCCTTGTAAACCAGCTCCCAATATAGAAGCAACCTCTAAACCTTGATCTATACCAAAAGCATAAGCTGGAACTTTCTTTTTATTTATTTTCTTTTTCATATTATATCAATGAATATCTGTATGCTGTACTAATATAAGGAACTTTAAATGTATTACCACCATTGCAATCATATTTGTAATGACAGATTAAATATTTCCCTTTCATTCTATCTCTATAAGATTTGTTTACTAACTCTTCAGCCTCATTTAATTCTCTACTACTACGAGGAACACAGAATTTATAAGTATCTTCTCTATAGTCTATATCATCCTGAGTAAGAGTAAAACTAGTTTGTCTTTTAGTTTCAAAGTAGATGTTATCAAAGTTAGTATTGTAAGTAAAGTCACCACCATATTCAACATTATCAAATGTTTTAGTTTGAGGATATTTATCATTTACTATAAATCTAACATAAGATACTTTATCTTTACCTGTAAACATATCTAATTCATTACCTGAATTATACTTATATACAGATAAATTCTTGTATATCATTAATTTATCTGTAAATTCAGCATACCAATCAGGTCTATAAGTATAGAATGAAGTAAAAGCTCCAACTTGTTCATTAAACACTAAAGTCTTATCTTCTAGAGTAAGAAGAACTTCATTGTATTTCTTATCATATACAGATATAGGATCATTTGTAATTATATCCTTATTATCGTGTAAATAAGATTGTACACCTTTTAATTTAGATACCGTACGTAATTGATTATCAAAACCACATATTTCATTTCTATCGGCATCATACCAATATACTGTACTATCTGATTGTGTTGCAGTTCTTAATTGATTTTCTTTAGAACCATTCTTAGTAGTAAAGTAATCAAACCTAGTTAATACACCTCCTGTACCTAACGTAAGCGCACCTGCATTATTATCTTGGATAAGAGAACGTTCATTTACAGCAAGTGTGCCAAAAGCGTCAGTTTGCCAGAACAACAAGTTATTCTTAAATAACTTTAAATTATTTATAGAACCAAATCTAGTATCAACATCTAAATAATTAGCAACCCTGAATTTAGTCCATGAATCAGTTACTTCCAAGTTAGTCTTAGGTTCTGAATTCATTACTCTGGTATCTGTATGTAAATTATCTATACTATAGATTGATTTACTAACATAGTTTTTAGCTCTGGGTTGAGCAGAATAAGCATCATTGTAAGCATATAATGGCGTATTCTGAACATATATAGAACCTACTTGTACTATATCATTCTCTACAAAGTGATTTGCATAGCCTGTACCAGATTCATAAGTCTTAGCTGTACCTACTGTATCTGTTCTTAATGAAAGGTTGATAGAAGATTCTAATGGTATATAAGCACCATTATATGCTCTAATTCTTTCATTATCTGGTTGTTCATAGTTATCACTAGCGTTATGATATGCAAACATACAATTAGCATAATCTAATACACCAACATATGTATCGCCACCGAATACGTTTACTTTAGTATTACTGTTGTCTTTTACACTAATATAAGATCCTGTACTAATGTATACAGAGTTTTGTCTTGTAGCATAGCTATTACCACCATAAGGTGTTACAGACTGTTTTAAATTAGCAATGAGGATTGTATTAGCACTTTCAGGTCCAGCAGCTAATTCTGGTACTTCACCAACCATAGTATTACGAGAAGTCATATCCGTACTCTGAAATATTGCACATACCCCATGAGGTCCAACTTTCCTAACGTTGTTATCATCATAATCACTAGCCTTAGATGTATCTCCGTATACCCAGTTATAGTATACCATGCTACCTACATTGGTAGCTTTAGTTCTCCATGCATCGTCATCTAAGTCAAAGGGATCTGTATTAGTAGCAATTGTAATGTCTTGAATTGATGCTGAATTATATCCCCCTGTAGTAACTTTATTGTAATACTTAGCTAAAGTAGCATCATACCATGATTCTGCACCCATATAGATTGCATTGTTTGCAGTAGACTGTTTTATAGAATCACCCATAGCCGTAACCGAAGTATAAGCCCAACCACTATTCTTAGCCCAACTAGCAGAAGTATTTGAGGTTACATTCTTTAAATCATGTTTTGAAGCTTTTGCCCCAACTAACACCTTAACTTTATCACCACTAGGTATAACTTTATCATTGGCAGGAGTACCATTACCCATAGATTCATCAGGAGATATTGAAGATCTTAGTCTATATATACCTTTAATCTCTGTAGCTCTGCCTGTTACTTCAGATGCATTTGTTCTATTGACACATATTTCTGGTGAAATAAATAAGAAATATTCATTAGCATTCTGACTACTAAAGTCAAAAGCATGTGCATATTTATTATTTTGTGACACCATACCGTGAGAAGTAGAATAAGTAAGATATGGAAAAGCAGTTAATTGATTTGTATTATCATAATTACAAACACAACTAACAGCTCCTTGCATCAATATTGTTCTATCTGAAATAGTTCTTTCACATCTTACAATCTCATAACCAGTAATCTTCTTACTTTGGATTAAATCACTTGGTATATTAACTGTGAATTGTACACCTAATGGGTGTGTAACTACTTCTAGACTATTAGTAGTACTACCACCAATATCTACTCGCATACCTGAAGTAAAGATGTTGTAACCCGGTGCACTAGCTTTAGGCATTCTTATATCCGCAATCCAGTGTGCAGAGGATGCTACATTTTCTTCATTGTAGAACACAATAGCAAAACGATATATTTCATCTCTCATGTAACTCCTTGCCATTGATTCTACTTCACTATTACTATAGTTTAATACTTTAGCAGTAGCATCAGCAAAAGATAAAGACCCTGCATCTGACCAGGAACCGTCTTCCTCAATATTGTATAAATCTAGAGTAGATGTAGAACGTGCTTTAGAGTTTAATGAGAAAGAATCTTCAGCGAAACCTGTTCTAGATGTAGGGGCATCACTTTCAATTAGATTTGTTTTTATAAATCTATATGAAATATTTTTACCTATACCGCCATATACATACTTACCTGTAGCATCTGGAGCATATAAATACTGACTAGTATCATCATAGTTTGCAGGACAAATACAGTCGTGATTAGTTGGTATATCTTTAGTACTTATTTCTGAAGTAGAGAATGTTATAGAATCTTGTCCAGATGTAGAAGTTAATAATATTTGACCATTCTTATTACATCTATATGCTCTAGCATCAAATTCATCATCACTAATATCCCAGGTTTGTTCAGTGATATTAGCAGCAAATAGCATATTGTCTTTAGATTCTATTACTTTGGGAGTAAACAAATAAGTACTTAAACCATTGAATTCTTCTAGAGTAAGCTCATCAATAACTGAACCACCTTTATCTTCATAGACTAAAGTATTATTTGAAATACTTATTTCATCTATCACTGTGATTACTGGTTCTGCAGTATTACTAGAGTAATATATAGAAATTATTCTAGCTCTACTAAAAGAGTTAGTATCAACAGTAGTCTGTAGTTTAATGGATCTATTAGTAGTTTCTTCTTTAGAACTACCATAGATATCTTGGCTATTAGTATTTTCTAAACTTCTAGATACTGTAATAATTGGAGATAAAACAGATATGGATGTTTCAGATGTTCTGGGATTAAATAATTGGTAACAATATTGATACTTACCGGCTTTCAATCCACCTGTACCTAAACCTTTAAAGAATAAAGGTGGTAATTGACTCTTTGGTGATATATTTAAAGAGTCTACATTAAGATTAGGATGAGTTGTGGCTACATTTAATACTCTAATTTGATGTACCCCATCACACCAGTATATCTTAACTAGATCATCAGATTCCCATTTACAAACACTACTAACAGCATAATGACCATCTATAATAGGAATGTCTAATGCTATGTTAGACGCTACTGTAGTTGCTATAGGTTCAGTTTCAGATGCACCAAAATCATATCTATAGATATTGAAGTTACTACCTTTCTTAGTAAACACAATTGCCCAATCCCTAATTGTATTTGTATGGACTATTGTTTCACCATTCAATGTCAATGTAGGATTGAGCTTACGCACACCTTCAATATTCTGCATTACTCCAGTAGAACTATTATCATTGGCAATAATACGTATGTTTTCTGCCCATTGATATTGTCCTGAATCTATAACTGAATAGTCTAGATCACAGTTCATTCCCTTCTGAAAAGTATTTGTTTGTCTTTGTGCATTCATTATGTAGTAGCATTATAAATTATTTGACGTTCCCCAGTATGACTATAGAAGGAATTATGATCTCTAAACTCAGGAACAATCTTATTCCAATTGTTCTTTATAGATTCTAAACCATCTTCGTTAGGCATCAATGCTTCCGCATATGCTTGATTTCTATAGAAATTCCAAGATCTACGAATATCATAATATACTTCCCTATTCATTCTACCATTAAGATACTCTGGGTATTTCATTTTCATTGTAACATACCAGTATAAAGCTTCAGTATATGAGGTCATGTCTGGTATTAAAGCATAACCTTCTTCATCTGTATAAATACCACTGTATGATAGCTTAAGATAACCACATGGAGCGTTGCACATAATATAACCAGGTTTAACAGTATATTGTATACCTAAACTTGGATTTGCTGTATCAAAATAAAAAGCTTGATGATCACCTATAGTGTGTTGATTAATTAAATTAGATACTATAGTTCTAAGATTCTGATTTGTATTAAGCATTTCAATTGCTTCGGTTTTATCTATATTACCATACATATCTACCACTAGATTCACCATCACATCATTCTGTACAATCATATTTGGATCGCAGTGTTCACATTTGCAATCATGTCTACATTCCTTAGTATGCCCAAAATGATCACAACAATCACAACAGCAATCGTCATGATCCCATACAGCAAATGAGCCTGTGGCTTTTCTAGTTGGAAACCACGGTCCATCACAATTAAATGAATACGCTACTTGATGAAGCTGATGTAAATCACATGGTATCTGAGCTTGATGATTGTGTATTTCTACAGTCTTTACCTTAGGTTCTAATTGTGTAACTGCACCAATTTTTTCCATTCCTTCAGCAATCCATTCGAAGTAGTCTGTGATTTTAATTTCATTTTCTTTTAAATCTAAATCCGCTATTATTTTTGCAATTACAGATTTAGAACTAATCAGTTTTGTAATCATTTTTATATCTCCATTTATATTTGTATGCAGTTTTACATTTACCTTGGCAACATCTTTTTATTTGTACACGTCTATTTATAAATCCCATAGCTTTTGCAGCGTCTGTAATAGAATTATATTCATTAACTACGTTTCCGTTTAAATCAAGTTGTAATACGGCCTTTCTTAACTTAGCTACATAATCAGAGTTCTTCATAAACTCTGACTTTTTTTGTAATGTTTCTTTTGACCATATTCTATTTTTGTTAGCTTCTCGAATAATATTCCTGTGTGTTTCAGTTATCACGTGTCCGGTATAAACTTCACCACTGTGGTGAGAAGCCAGTCTACATATATTATAATCCCCATCGGAATCTATCCATTTTTGCTCCAAAGTGATTAAGGTGTCTCTGATATTTTCACATTCTTCTAAAATCCAAAATTCGAATACAGACGCTCCATATTTATTGTACGCCCTTTGCAAATGTGTATTTACGTGTTTGTTTTTATTTAAATTGTTGAAATGTTGTCTATATCGTTTACGTAGATTTTCAGAACTTCCTATATACTTTTTATTATTGAGCGTATTTACAATGGCATAAATACCCGAAACATTTTCTGATATCTGAATATGACCAAAATAATAAAATTTAAATTTCAACATAATCTCTTACATGATTCTTTAATATTTGTGCCAGATGTCTCTTGTTATCTCTTGTCATTATCAATTGATATTTTGTTTTATTCTTAGTAAGCATATTCTGTTTATTCCAATAAAAACGATATTTGTATCCCCCAGTATGTTCATTCAAATGGTATATGATCTTATCATACTTCTTACTTTCAGCATAATCCATTCTCAAACTTTTGCCAGTATATTCTTTAGGTTTATGCTTTACTATGGATAATGTACCCATTCTACAAGGTAATCTGACTTCTTTTCCGTTTTCAATTATCTCGTCTCTTAAGTATCTAAAATAATCTGAAACAATTTGTCTAAATACTTTATAAGAAACCTGATATAGTGGATTGTCTTCTACGTAATTACAATAACCATCATAGAAGTCAGCAATCGTATAAGCTTTTCTATTGTATTTAGTTTCTTGCATTCAGTTCGTTGTTAACGTCGTTTGTACTGTTGTTCGTAGTGTCACTAGGGACTCGTAACATGATATTCAATTCTCTTTCAAATATCATCTGTTTAATCGTAGGTATCATATTTGCTGGCACTGGATACGGAGTATCATCTCTATCAAAACACTCACCAGCTTGGGTAGGATCTTCTAATATACCTTCTATTTTAACATATTCTAAGTGTTCAGGACCAAGTATATACAGATGATTGCCTTTTATATAAGCAATGTAATCACTGCAAGTATATTTTCTACTTACTTGATATTTAGCTTTTGTTTCTGTACCCAGTTGAATTAAATCGCCATTCATATCTTTTACAGCAACCAAACCTAAACCAAAATGTAAGTCAATGAAATTAGGTATCTCTTCATCTGATTTGTAGTTATAACCGCCAGTACAATTACTTACTTTGGATATGTGTAAAGGTCCAATAGTTTGTATATACTCTGGATTTATATCTCTACCCTTATCTAGATCCTGTTTAATTAAATATGCTCTATATTGATGTATCCACTGCTCTATCTGTATACGGGATAGCTTTTCACTTTCGCTAACATCACTATCCCTCACAGTAAGTATGATATCATCAATTATTGTATTTAATGAATTAAATGTCATAATTAATTATTTTAAATAGTTTCTACATACAATCCAACAAGAGCTGACAAATCATGTGTAAGAGGTTGTTCACTATTTCTTGTACATTTATATTTTACACCATTTTGGATATAGTATTTGTCTTTGAATATTTCCATAGGTGGAATGTAAACAATAGGATCATCTATAGTACCTGCATGTTCTTCATCCACTACTTTCCATAAGCTTGCGGTAGCCATAGAAGGTTTCCAATTATCTTGAGTAGTATGTTCTTTTATACATTCCCAAAGAACATTATCAGATAAATATCTTTCTCCTACTTTAACAGTGATACCTGCAACCCATTCTGGATAATGATCTTTAACTTGTAATGCTTCACCCGGAGTAAGATCATATGTATTGATTTCTTTAGTAATCTCTTCATTAAGAACATTCAAAGCTAATATACGACTGAAGTCTCTGTTGATTACAGGCTCTTCTTCTGTACTAGTCCACTCTTCACTATTTAACAATTCAATAAAAGTTGGATCACTAAATGAATATCTTGGAAATGATTCATCTTCAAAAGGTACTAACATTTCTTCATGTAAAATAACTTTACTCTGATCTATACTTGTCCTCATTTCCGGTAGGACTTCTATTCCGTGGGACTTTGCCCATACGATGTTTACTATTGCGTATTTCATATCCAATTAATTTTTAATGTTACTTTGCTTTTAGGGTTTGGAGGTAGTTGTAGGCTTTGATACAGTCGTCTTTGGAAAGGATTCTTGGATAAATTGCAAGGTTCTTAAAAGCTATTCGATCAAACCTACCACCACTACTCGATACCTCCAATGTACCACCAGAACCAACTACATTACCTGTATTTGCCAGTATTTCATTCCAATTACGATCATAGGCCCTACCATCTGAACATGCAGCATTAATACTTTTAATTCCGTCAAGACTATTTTTTACTGATCCTGAATTAATATAAAGATCAAGTCCAGTCATTGTGTTGTAGATATAAAAACTAGACCCTTTTACTAAACCAGTACCACTCTTTTTATTATCAATAAACTTCCAATCCCCAACAATCGTAAAATCCTTACCCATTTCAAAAGCTGACGAAGTTATCTTATCATCCACCCCATCAGTAACCAGATAGCCTTCGTATTCGGGGATTTGTTCAACTAAAACATCTACTTCTTGTGAAGAATTATACCATATACCATTCGTAGAAGTTGCTGCATACTGTTTTTGGAAAGTGTATGTACCATCTTTATTAACGCTAATATATTCACCGCTTTTGTTTGTATTTCCAATTAAACAACGATCACCTTCTTTCATGCCTGTGATACGTATCTTCCAATCAGCAGAATCAGATTCGTTTAATAAAATCAAAACATTGCTGCTGTTTCCGGTTCCGATCATTCTAAACGAATCTTTTTTTACATCTGTTGGCTTAACTACATTATCTCTAAGATTAAATGAGTTGAAGTTATATGCATACAACCCATACCCGCTCCCTTCTGCAAACCCAAAATTAGACAGTACAAGATCATTACCATTGCCCGTAATGTTGGTAATAGTAGCACGATCTTCGTCCTCGTTGGTTTTGCCGGTGACTGTCCATGCCTGGTCGGGGAAGAGCCAGGGATATTGCTTCTTATACCAATCAAGAACCTTTTTATCGTCTTCATCCGTAGAGTAGTATCCGTTACAGATTGTTTGACCAGCAATAGCTGTTCTAGCAAAAGATGCATAAGTTGCATTCTTCCATAAATAATATAGCCCAGCGTTTTCCACCCAGTCCCCACACGTACCTGTTACAACTTTATTAGTTAATAAGTTCTTAATACATATATTATTACCATTTCGTTTACAAGCAAACAAATTAAGCCCATTAACAAAATTAGCATTTATATAATAGTTATTACCCGCTATAAAAGATACACAAACCAAAGACGAATATTGCATGGAAAAAGTTTTTTTGCTATTAGCTCCACACAAAATCATATTCTTTGTCGGATTATTCTGAAACGGAATAAACGCCGTGTACACCGTATAGGTATCCTCGAAGTTAAGCTCCTTCTCTGTAACCGCAAAGTCGTCTACTCCGTCACCGAGGATAAAACCAGGGTAGAGGGGAAGTTGTTCGATGGTAAGTTTAGATCTATACCATCTTTCAGGATATTTTTCTATAGATAAATAGAGACCTTCTGCCAAAAAGTTAGACGGAATTATTTCATACACACCATCTTCTGACATGTA
>ERZ773235.143-NODE-143-length-100944-cov-8.290993_pt1 | contig 100944 bp, 84 predicted proteins | sample MGYA00580522_ERZ773235 | MGnify/ENA primary metagenome ERZ773235 (study PRJEB29015, sample SAMEA2737797) | human gut metagenome | biome: human gut; feature: human-associated habitat; material: faeces | place: China | collected 2012 ... | reverse complement strand
AACGGAATACAGCCTCGATAGCAAGCTTTAACTGCTCTACAGGATCTGAAGGGAAGTCTGTTCCTAACTGATTCTTGTACTCAGCCTTGAACTGCTCTGCTAACTCTTTAAGGTCAGCTGCTGTAAGGTCTACGTCAAATTTAACACCTCTGTCCTCTTTCATCTTGTCGATGAGCTGCTCGAAGTATTTCTTTCCTACTTCCATAACAACGTCTGAGAACATCTGGATGAAACGTCTGTATGAATCATATACGAAACGCTCGAATGCTGGATCTGGGTTACCAGCGATCATAGCTGCAACAACATCATCATTAAGACCAAGGTTAAGGATTGTATCCATCATACCCGGCATTGAAGCTCTGGCACCTGAACGAACAGATACGAGAAGAGGATTCTTAAGGTCACCGAATTTCTTTCCGTTAACCTCCTCCATCCATTTTACACCTTCCATAGTCTGAGCCATAATCTCATCATTGATCTTACGTCCATCCTCGTAGTACTGTGTACAAGCCTCAGTAGTGATTGTGAAGCCCTGTGGTACAGGAAGTCCAATCTCTGTCATCTCAGCGAGGTTAGCACCCTTACCACCGAGAAGATTACGCATGGTCATGTTACCCTCTTTGAAGGTATATACCCACTTGTTTGCCATTTTGCAATTCCTCCTAAATTTTATTTCTGGTATGGTAAAAAAACCATCCATATACTTGATTAATGTGTGCACTCATACAAGCGCACACATTAATAATACCATAATTTCAGCAAATATCAACTAATTTTTATTATCTTTTCCCTTATGTTTCATACTATTTTTTTGAACACGGACAGACTTAACATTCTTTACTATGACAAATATCATAATTGCAAGAATTGCAACTATCCCAAGCGCACCAATAGCCAGCGGAACGGCCATTCCACTCTCACTGATCATGGTGGCAAGCGGTACCTGCTCATCTGCTATATCATGCTTATTGTCGTTTGCCGCCTGTGGTACCTGCTCATCTGCTATATCAGTATTTGGCTGTGCCTGCGGTGCCTGGATTCCATCCTGCGGATCATTCTGTCCGTCAGGCACTATTGTGTTTGCGGCATTTGCTCCATCTGCAGCTCCGTTATTTGCCGCTCCTGCTGCATTGCCCGCTGCATTAGCTGCCCCGGCTGCATTTGCTGCTCCTGCTGCTGCCTGATTGCCGCCTGCCGCAATATTGTCATTTGCTCCATTTCCGGCGGCAGCCATGCTGGATGCAGCCCTTGAATATACAAAATTGAACACGTTTTCTGACGCATTTGACGACAGCTTTCCTGTCTGATTATAGCTGTCCGGAATATATCCATCTATATACAGATATGCTATAACCGGCTCATCGCCCACATTACCATAATAGGTACGGCTTTCAGCAAGCTTATTGCCATCTGTATCCACATAGTTGACTGTATACTCAGCAAGCTCGCCCGGTATGCCGTATGCTACAACATAGTCCTGATCTCCCGATACGAGAAAAGCCGACTGTGCAACTGTATTATTGTCACGGCCGCTTAATCTGATTCCCTTTACGTAGTACTTGCTGTTTTCATTAAGTGCCACACTGCCCTGTGCATCACAGCTGATGACATCTCCATATTCAAGACCTGTGACAATTATTTTGTCTCCTTTAGCAGAAACAGAAACCGAAGCCTCATTGCCTGATGCCTTGCGCACCTGCACACCACCGTTTATGCTTCCCTGACCTCCGGCTGAGAAGGAAACAGTGTATGTATATGAAAATGCCTTTGCATCTGCTGTCTGTGAGAAAACACCGGTTATGACAACAAGAGCTGCAAGAAAATATTTAAGCAATCTTTTCATTTTGCTTAGCCCCCTTTCTGTCACTTACGAAAGCCAGTATCATCAAAATAATACCAATCACAAACACTACAGCTGACGCTATTGACCAGATATCTCCGGTCTTCACCTTGCTCGTTGTAGTTGTAAATGTAGGTGGATTTTGCGAAGTCGGATTTGAATTGTCCTCCACAGCAAAGTTCATCATGAGCTTTGCGAGTGTATCCTGATATATATTACCCTGACTTTCTCCGTCAAGTCCTACTAAAAGCTTCACACTGCCTCCCTCTCCAGGCTCTAATGTCTTTAAATAAAAGAACTTATCCAGAGAGTTTGTAGCCTCATTGAGTCCTTTTCCGGCTGTTGTCTCCTTCTCACCACCTACGCTGGTGCTGCTGTATATAGTGTCCTCTTTTCCATCCGGTCCTACGAATGTAAGAATATATGAGTATCCACCATTTTCAGCCACAGACTGTGTATCCTCAAGACTCTTTAACACATCATTCGACATATACCATTTCGTTGAAATACTGCTGTTATTCTTTATATCAACAGAAAATGTTACCGAATCTCCCGGCTCCATCTGTGAGACAGAGGCTGCTATTTTATTTGAATCAAATGAGCTGACCATCTCCTTGCCTGTAAACTCACACGAGCCGGCTGCAGTAGTATTTTCATCTGCAAATACAGTGCCTATCGAACCAAGGATAAACAACATGCATGATAATAATGCGATAAATTTTTTCATATTGTCCTCCTTTACTCTAAGCTAAGTGCCCCGTCATCTGATATATTTACATCAACACCCCACGCACTCTTAATTGCGTCCTTTGCATTGTGTGTCTGTACTGCATCAACAGTTGCCTCCAGCACAAATTGCGCACCATCATATTCATAGGTAGTAGTGATGGTTGTAAGTCCGTTATCATCAGTCTGTGATGTCTGACCCACAATGGCTGCAATATCGCCGGATATACTGATTTTGTCTGTAAAATCAGATGAAGTCTGACCCTTTTTCAAAATAGAATTATAGTAAAATACATTTCGCTCTGTGGTCTCAGCACTCTTATCCTCTGTCCAGCCATCGTTTGTAAAGTCAATCTGTATCTTTGATGGATCAAGGTTTGAAAGCTTATCACCTGTCTCCTTGTCTGCCCAGTAATGCTGCACAGTCACTCTCACATACTCATCTATCGAGCCGCTGTTTTTGACAGCAAGCTTCTCATCGTACTTTTTGTCGAGAATCAGTTTTTCATCTCCGGCATTCTTTAACATATCGCCAAGCAGCACTCCTGTTGCCTCGCTCCAGTCGTCATCCTTATGCTTATAATCACGCCAGCTCACATCATTGCCATTCTCAGTCAAAGTAACACCGATGGATTTGATGTCAATCTGAGCCAGATAATTATCACTCATATATGTAAGAGTCGCTTTTGTAGATCCAATCGTCGATGCTGCAAGCATTATCGCAGAGGATGCTACAAGTATAATTGGAAGTTTTCTCTTCATTACTCTTCGCCCTCCTCTTTATCATATTGTGCTGTCGCATCCCATTTTGCATCAGGTGCGACACACGGATTGCCATTCTCATCATATGTGACAGGAGCACACTCCTGAACCACAACTACATTGAAGCTGGTCTTTACCTTTTCACTAACTGTGATAGCTGCAACAATTGGCTCGGTTTTGCCACCAACCGGCACTACCTGACTGTAATACCAGTAGCCATCATCTGAAAGGCTCCAGTTTGAGCCTGATGCTTGTATATCAAACTGGCTTGCTGCAATTACCTTTACCCTGACAAAACAGTCTGCTTTTCCTGTATTCTCAATCTCAATAGTTTTCTTCCAGTCCTTAAACTTCTCCTTGACATCAGTTGTAGGACCGATATCTACTGAGATACCGCCCTTTGCCGTAGCATAGGTTGTAAAATATGCCAGTGTCGGTTTAACTGAAATACCACAGACAATGAGTGTTGCAGCAAAGGCTGCACATACAAGAATACGGTGATTTCTATTAAGTTTTTTACAAGACTCTGATAATTTTTTCATTAATTCTGCACCCATTCCCATCCGGTTCCGTCATACTCAAAATGGTTTACGACACCGGTACTATAAATCAATTTGTCGTTGTAATCGTTTGTGAAATCAACATCTGCGGTCTCACCGGCCACAATCTGTGTCTCTATGCTGTCTGAGGAGGTCACCTGATAACTGCCAGCGGCATATACCTCCTTTACTATCACCCTTGACCCTGCCGGAATATTGTCAATAACTACGCTCTTAGCCCCTGTACTGTCAAATCTGATTGATGCGATATCGGAAAACACCACATTACCATCCCTGTCGCAGGCCTCAACATCAAATGCAAACACCGGCTCACCGAGTGCTGTATTGTATGTCTTTAATGTTTTATTAATCTGTAAGCTTCCCATAAGACCGGTCTGTTCAGGCTTCAGCTCGATATCTATATCATCATATATCCATGAATCTGAGCCACTTCCTGTCATAGCAAACTCATTATTAGGAGCCGAAACCAGATACGGCACAAATGTGTATCCAAATCTTGCCGAATTAGCCGGCTTTGCATACACCAGATACAGTCCCGTCTTAACGCCTGTGACGTTTCCCCTTCCGTTTGAAACATCTATTACCTCATCTGCTGTCAAAGCCCCTTTGTCTGCAATGTCCGCAGCTGTCTTTGCCATCTTTTCCCAGTCATCTGCGGTAGTTTTACTGCTGATATCTGATATAGATTTAGCCAGCTCATCAAACTGCTTCGTTGCAGTGTATACATCGTTCTCATCTACATCTGCCACTCTGTAAAGCTCTACGGGAAAATCCACAGTATACAAATCCTCCCATGTATCAGGGATATCAACTGTTATAGAGCATTTCTTATCAATATCAATATGCGTCCTTGCAAAAATGCTTCCACATGGCAGAGAAAATAAGACTATCGCTGCTATAGCTATACTGACAGCTCTTTTTATACTATTGTGCATTTTTCCTCCTTCCTGATTCTATCTGAATCTATACAATATCGTTTTACTAAGTATCTTACAAATTACAATATACAAAACCAGAAACAAAATACCAAGCACTATGGCTTCATGTAACGGCTGTATCTGCCTTACATCCTCGACAATAAGTCCCTGTGCATCATTCGCAATCCTGTGGCCTCTGATAAGAAGCCTGTGGGAATTCACACCATACGGTGTACATGTGATAAGAGTACAGTAATCCTGACCTTCCTCAATCTTTAAGTCATTAAGCTCATCAGGTAAAACAATCCTTATCTGATCAACCTCGTAGGTCAGCGTCTCACCAAGCACATACAGCTTGAAGGTATCACCCTCCGCCATCTGGTCAATATCCGTAAAAAGCTTAGATGACGTAAGTCCTCTGTGGCCTGAAACAGCACAATGTGTGCTTGCTCCGCCAACCGGAAGCGATGTGCCCTCGATATGGCCAACACCTATCTGAAGTATTGTATTATCTGTGCCGTGGTAAATCGGCAATGAGACATTAATGGACGGTATCTCAACATAGCCCATGACTCCTGTACCAGATACATCAAGCAGGCTTTCATACTCTGCTCTGTCCGAATCAGACATATCATATCTGTCCTGCTTGCTTAAAAGTTTTTCATTGTAGGCCTCTGCCGCCTGTCTCATTTCTTCAAGCTTTTGTTCATCTGTATTGTCTACTGCATCGACATAGCTTGCGATTGCCCTTGACTGATGGAATGAATTCCAGTAATCACTCACCGTCGGATATAGCAGTAAGGACAGTCCTGCAAGAAACACTATGACAAACAAAATAGTTGATAATTTTCTTCTCATAGCACTCTCCTTACTGTTATCATTTGCATAATATAATTATGCCTATTGTAACTGCCACGAACCACTAAAGTGGCTCATGGCAGATATATTTTATCATAAAATGATATTATTTAACACGCTTCTTTGTTACAAGAACAATTCCGCCACCGACTACTAATATAGCACCAATTACATAAATTGCAACACGTCCGGCACCACCGGTTGAAGGAAGGACTGAGCCCTTAAAGTTCTGTACAGGTGTGCTTAAGCTGCCCTCAGCTTTATCAGCTTTAAGTGTAATATCACCGGTCACCTTATCTCCGCTTAATGACTTAAGCTCAGGAGCATCAGACACAATTGAGTGGTCTGCTGTGATTGTGAATGCAATATCTTTTGCAGTGTTGTAGCTATCAGGAGTCTTTGTCTCCTTAAGTACGTAATCACCATCATCAAGTCCGCTGAATGTGAAGACATCATTCTTATCACCGGAAATTACCGCTTTGATTTCTTTGTCTGCTTCACCTTTAATCTTTTTGTAAAGAGTAAACTCTGCACCATCGAGTGCTTCGTTCTTCTCATTTACCTTGTTGATTACAACCTTGTATGTAAATACGATTACTGTATCCTCCGGAGTCTCACCTTTGTCTCCCTCACCACCATTGTTAGGGTTGTTAGAGAACTCAAGCTTAACCTTATTTGGGTTTCCTTTTGAACCGATGACAGCATTCTTATTGAGAGATGCTTTGTACTCAACTACAATCGTATCACCATTTTTTGCTTCAAATTTCTCTGCTAAAATATTGTCACATGTAAAAGTAAGCTTTTTGCCAGCTGCGTCATAATTTGTTTTAAAGAATGATGTAACATCCTTATCACCTAATTTAACAGTAACAGTTCCTTTATTGAAATCAAGTCCCTGTGAAAGAGTATCATCAAATTTGAGGTAATATGACTTATATGACTCAACATTTGCAGGTAATGTTGCTGTAAGCTGGAATGGAACTACATCTCCAATATCATAATCGGCTGAATCCTGCCATTCTGTTGTAACACCTGTTGTATCGTTTGTGTCTTTTACTTTCTTCTCAACAGAAGGTACATCTGTCTTTGGTGTGATTGTTGTATCAGCAACGATATTGAGGATATACTCTGTGTAAGCCTCGTCACCTGTTAAAGAGCTATCCTTATCCTTGATGAGATAGTAACCAGGCTCAAGTCCTGTAATCTCAGTCTTGGCATTGTCCTGTGTTACTGAAACAGAACCTGCTACTGTAGTGCTTAAAGCTGAAGCAATTTTCTGTGCCTCTGCCTTAAGATCTGAAGAGTTCATTCCTGAAAGCTTCTCTACGTAAGCTTTTACATCATTAGCAAGATCTGTCTTTTTTTCTGCCTTGATACCGGTACCCCAGTCAACGTTTGAAAGTGTTGTCTGTGATTTTGAAAGATCTCCCTTTAAAATCTGGTAAGCCTCATAAGTGTGGCCTGCCTTTGCCTCATTAACCGTGATGGTAAATGTTTTTTTGGCGCCTTCGCCCTCAGCAAATACTGTAACGCTCATTGCAAGTGTAAGTATCATTGCAAGAACTAAAGCAATGCTTCTTTTGATCGTTTTCATATTGCATTCTCCTTTTTATAATGTTTCATGTTTTTTATAGAAAAGTGTTATTACGGCTATTGCTATAAGCACAACTCCACTTAACATATACAACCATCTGTTACCGCTTCCACCTGTTTCCGGAAGCTCATACTCTATGAGTTTGTTTGTAATCTCAACAGTACCGGACTCTATTGCATTGGCGCTGCCCGGTGCAACGTTTGCATCGGTCTTTGACATTTGTGTACCATTTATATCCTTAAATATATATGAAACATCATAGCCTGACATACTGTTGTTCTGATTTATTCCAACCTCTGTCACATAATATTTATATGTGGTACCGGTCAGAATACCATTTTCATTTACATCCTGCAATGGCAGATTTTCAAATACATATGACCATTCACCTGCCGAATCAGCTGTCACCTCAACCGGACTGCCATACTTCTTATCATTACCAGCCGAATCCACCTGATGCAGCTGCAGATAAATCTTTCCATCAGTCTTGTCTAACGGATTATTCTTTGAATCAGTCCATTTTTTATCGACTGAAATGCTGGTGGTCGCAACTGCTACATCCTCATAATAATACGGTGTATTTACCTTTGCCATATCACTTCCCTGTAATGAGCTGTTTTCAGCTACAACAGGATGTGCTGAGTTATCTGCACTGAAATAGAAATACTCCTTGTGTGGCTCTGCCGAGAGTATGTAACCATCCGGTGCCTTTGTCTCAACTATGTAATACTGTGTATTATACTCCAGATTGTCAGTACTCATACTGATATCAATTCTGCCGTTCTTATCGGTGGTATACTTACCTAACGGCGTATAAGAACCATCCGATGTGTATCCAAACAGCTCAAACTCAGCGCCTTTAAGCAGCCTGCCATAATCAGCCTTATCTACCTTATACAAGGTAAATGTATTGCTCTTAATTACTCCGGCAGAGGATTTAGACTCTTTGTAAACAGTATTGTTATCCTTACGGTCTTCTCCCTTTTCAATGCCTTCAAGCTTTGCTGTATTGCTGACATTCATTATAATCGGACTATGTTCACCAGGAGTACCAAGAACCTGTGCATTGACCTGATAAGTATATGTCAGCATAATGGCTTTACCGTCAGGTATATCTGCTTTTATGGTTCTATATGAATCGGCGCTCCAATCATAGGTACCATCCTGTGTACTGTAATTCCACTTACATTCATCTATCGTTTCTCCCTGCTTATAAGTTCCATCGCTTTGCTTAATAGCTTCTCTAAACTTAACTGTAGCCGGCATTAAATCAATATACCATAATGTCTGAATACCATTACCATATGTACGTGTTGTAAATCTAAGCACATCTTTAAGCTTCAATGTATCGCTATCAGGCAGATAGTCCTTGCCTTCAGGGTTTATTATAACCGTATAACGCAGCCTGTGATTATCCTCATCCCACTTGTAGTTCTTGGAAATAACCTTATCCCCCTCAGTAGGATTATCACTGCCCGATTCGTTAGGCTTTGACATGGTCTGTGTCTGAGAAGCCGATCCGATTTCTTTATTTGTATTTGAAGATGCTGTGGCTGTATTCTTATAAGCCACTGTTTTACCGGCTTCAAAATTCTCAAAATCATCTATCGTGCACTTGTATACTACATATATGTGAGAGTTCTCATTCCAGCCATGTATAGTTGTATTGGATTTATCAGGCTTTATAACCCTTGTAACCACAGTATTTGTGTTTTTATCCAGCGTAGTACCTGTTTGAATTCCATTTATAAACCAGTCGCTGCCTGATACCGTATATAGCGCACCTTCAAAGTCAGGATAAACAAAGCCCTCCTTATCAGCATGGGCTAACATTATCTTTACGCTCTGCAGTGTAACACCCTCCGGAAGCTTATCAGTGATGGTATACTCTGTTGCATCGGCATCCATAAGTACATCAACTCGCCATGTGAGTGTTCCATCGCTTTCTGTTGTTTTCAAATAAGTCTGACCTGTATGACCGTTTCCATCAGTCTTTACAATCTTTGATGTCGTATGGCTATAAGATGCAGATGCACTTGAATTTAAAGCTTCGAACTTATTCACATACTCAAGCTTTCCACTTGCTGTTGTGTCGGCAGTTGTGCTGTACGTAAATACTACTTCTTTTTCACTGTTGCTTGTCGGATAATCCTTATTAAAGCTGACATTTACCGAGGTAAATCTGTAGTCATCAGATTTGGATACTTCATTAAATTTTGCTGTTTTTGAATTATTATTCTTATCCAGATATTCAACAGTAATGTCACCGATATATCCATCAAACTTTTCCTTAACCTGACTTACAAAATCATTCATCTGGGTATACGTCATGTAATGATAATTGTTCTGAGGTTTGGACGACATTGTATCAGCTATGCCAAACTTCTTAGGAAATCCCGATGCCGGAATTGTAAATTTTGCTTCCCACTTTAAAGTATACAGACTGTTATCTGTCTTTTGAGCATCAACAAGCTTCTTTGTAATATTCTGCTTTGTTTTTGGAACATTTACACTTGAAGAGCTCTTATATGACTTATCATCCTTAGTGAGAATAGCATTATTATTAAATTTCTGGTCATCAAATGTCTGCAATGCCTTTGTATAGTATCGGACAGTATACTTATTGCAGTTCTTGTTACCATCTGTAGAATTAAATGTAACCGATGTCACCTTGCCACTGCTGTCTTTGTTAATTGTATATCCGTCACTAGGTGATATATCAATGCCTGTAATCTTATCAAACATATCATCTGTCAGGACAGCTCCCGCAATATCCTCACAGGTTTTATTTACTGTAACCGTCCAGATAATTTGGTTATTAGTCTTATCATATCTACCGGATTTTTGTATAAGATTTTTGTAATACTTTACATAGCTGCTTGACGTATCTATGACAGTTTCTTTTGATTTTTGGTCTGTTGATTTACCGGTAACGAAATTAGTTGCCTGCCATGTAGCATTATTCCCCAAATTTCCGGCATTGGTCAGGTAATACCTGTATGTAATAGAACAGTTCTCACCTGCACTTAATTTTGGAAGCGTTGCAGTAAGTGTTGCCTTTCCCGCATCTGCCGGGTCATTCTTTCCTGTCGCTGTTGCAGTATAACTGCTTTCAGCATCCTGACCGTTTTTCTTTATGCTGTAGGTAAATCCGGTAGTATCAACCCTCATACCATTGCCGTTAAATTCATCTGTGATTTCGATATCATCAGGTGTACCTTTTTTAGAAGATACATCCACAGTAAACTCAACATAATAATTACCATTTTCATCAATAGCAATATTATTATTGTTTGTATTGCTCTTCTTTACAGAAATATCGTAGTTTAAGGAATCATTTCCGTTCCAGTGGACATTATTCTTGTCTACTGTTATGGTGACATCACCACCGATATAGATATCCACATCACCAGAATCATTGGTCTTGCCCTCACCAAAAGCTTCTGCCTTTGCCCAGCCCTTTATATCGCTGCTGTTACCCTCAATATAACCATCTGCAAACTTGATAAGAATCGCATATGTACCATCCTCATTCTTGATATATCTGTACTGAAACTGTTCCGTATCTCCGTTGTCATCACATTTTGTCTTCCAGTAATTGCACAGCTCATCCGGAATAGTCACCGATGGATCATAGACATAATAATAATTCTTAACAGTATTGCCATTGGCATCTACCGTATCATTCTTTCCGATTCCAAAGTCCAGCTTAACCTCAAGCTTGAACTTCTCGCCGTTCCAGTCCACCGGTTTGCCCTCACTTGACATTTTGGTATATGAGCCATTTGATTGCAGCTTTTGAAGATTAACATAGTTTTCTGTGACATTATCTATGGTAAAATCCTTCTGATTCTGATCTGCTGCTGATGCAGGTTGTATAAGTCTGTACGCAGTAATGCCCAGCACTATAACAGCCATCGATATAATAAATGTAGCAAGCTGTCTACGTCTTCTCACTCTTTTAAGCCGTTCTTTGCCGAGACGTTCCATATCCTTATCCATTCTGCATCCTCCTTTCATAGAGTTATATATCATTTCATTTGCTTAATCTCTTAATCTTATAGTTAACATATTACACCATTTTGGTCACACGACGGTCACACGGGAACTCAAATCGGGATTTTCTACTTTTTAAACAAAAATACCAAATACCGCTAGCCAATTTTGCCAATTTTAGACAACGGCCAGATAGCAAATGCGATTCTGCCGACCACCTGCTCCTCTGAGACACAGCCTATAGCTGTATTTCTTGAGTCAAGTGATACGCTTCTGTTATCGCCCATCACAAAAATTTTCGACTCCGGAACCTGATAAGGCAGCTCTATATTGCAGTCTCCTAAAGCTTTTTCCTTGAGATACGGCTCATCAATTGCAATATCGTTTACATAAACAGTTCCATCATCCGATATATTGACCCAGTCACCCGGCATCGCAATAACTCTTTTTACAAGTATCTTGTTATTGAAATAAAAGGCTATGACATCTCCCGTCTTAAAGTCATGTCCCTTTGACGCCATAAGCACCTGTCCCTCCTGTAACGTCGGCGACATAGATGTTCCGGTCACCTGCAAAACAGGAAGCCACAGGTTTGCGACCAGTATTGCTGCCGCTGCGACTACCACAAGTGTTCCTATGGTATTAAAGAGTGTTGCTGCAAATTTATTATTGTACTTCACTCTTCTTAGCTCCTGACGCAGCTCCTTTATGCCAAGTTCATCACTGTAACGGTCATAATCATCTGTCATGATACTGCGATAGCCCGACGTATCCTCATTCTTCTCAGCACTTCTATTCTCAGATTCTTTGTTTTCAGCTTCTTTATTCCCAGATTCTATATTCCCAGCTCTGTTATCTTCTGAAGCCTTCTTTGATATTTCCTTCTCTATATGTACAGATATATCCTCCGGCCGGTTTTCTTTTTTAGTCTGCTGAAATTCCTTCTCTATTTCAATATTTTTTTCTATATCAGGAGTTATGTCTGGCGCCGGTGTTACATATTTGGCCGGAATTATTTCCGCTATTTCCTGTGATATATTTTCATCAACATTTTTGGTCTGCTTATGTACCTGCGTTACTTTTTCAGATGACTTAACAGATGTTTCCATCATATGTGCCAAAAGTAAATCAAGCTTATCCTCATTGGTAAGTGGTTTCTGTTCGACATCCTTCAGCTCCTCATCTTTGCTTAAATCCACTACATCAATATTATTTTTGCTTTCTGCAACAGCTGCAGTATTGTTATGATTAATCTCTGCAACTACCTTTTTATTGTATTCAGCATCTGTGTAGCTTTTTGTCGAATTTGTAAGGTTAGCTGATTTATTCTGCTTAATTTTCTTCTGTTCTCTTTTTTTTCTTAGCTCAATGTACTTTACAGCAACTCTTGCCAAAGCATATATTGCCTTTTTATATATTTTTTCTATCATTCTTTTGTCCAATTATCCATTCATAAACACAAAATATTGCTTCTATATTATTTTCTTGTCAGATTATTTGAAGCCATTGATATTACAGCAGCAAATTTTTGGATTTCCTCTGTTGCTGACGTGAGTTTATTAATTGCAGCATTGATATCACCCGATGTCTTTACCTCACGCTCAAGTGTCTGAATATGTTTTTTTGTCTCGTCAAGCTCTTTTCTTAAGTGTTCAACCTCTTTACTTCTGTCTAAAAGCATCTCCAGCAGCTCACTTCTGCTCAGCTTCTTTAATTCTTTTGCTTCCATATTCACAACCTCCATATATCAAAACAACCAAAGAATAGCTTACTATATCTTTGGTTGCCCTTTATTATCTGTATTATATTACAAAATTAAAATTCAAATTTCTTTGCAAAATAAGCATCAAGCTCATCAATTGCGATACGCTCCTGCTCCATTGTGTCACGGTCACGTACTGTCACACAATGGTCTTCCTCTGAGTCGAAATCATATGTCACGCAGAATGGTGTTCCGATTTCATCCTGACGACGATATCTCTTTCCGATTGTTCCCCTGTCATCATACTCACAGTTGTATGTCTTTGAAAGCTGTGCAAATACCTTTTCAGCACTCTCATTGAGCTTCTTTGACAGCGGAAGCACTCCAATCTTTACAGGTGCAAGTGCAGGATGGAAATGGAATACTGTTCTTACATCCGGCTTCTCCGATGTACCGATATCCTCCTCATCATAAGCTGCGCAAAGGAAGGCAAGTACTACACGATCTGCACCGAGTGATGGCTCGATAACGTATGGCAGATATTTCTCATTCTTCTGATCATCAAAGTATGTAAGATCCTGTCCTGAAACTTCCTGATGACGTCCGAGGTCATAATCTGTACGATCAGCAATGCCCCAAAGCTCGCCCCATCCGAATGGGAATAAGAACTCGATATCTGTAGTTCCCTTTGAATAGAAGGCTAACTCAGCAGGATCATGATCACGCAGTCTCATCTCATCCTCCTTGATTCCAAGGGAAATGAGCCAGTCACGGCAGAAGCCTCTCCAGTACTTAAACCACTCAAGATCTGTTCCCGGCTCGCAGAAGAACTCCAGCTCCATCTGCTCGAACTCACGTGTTCTGAAGGTGAAGTTACCAGGTGTAATCTCGTTACGGAATGACTTACCAACCTGTCCGATACCGAATGGAATCTTTTTACGTGATGTACGCTGTACATTTTTAAAGTTTACAAAGATACCCTGTGCTGTCTCAGGACGAAGATATACTGTATTCTTAGCATCCTCTGTAACACCCTGGAAGGTCTTGAACATGAGGTTGAACTGTCTGATATCTGTGAAATTGTGCTTGCCGCATGATGGACATGGAACATTGTGCTCCTTGATGAAATCTACCATCTGCTCGTTTGTCCAGCCATCTACTGATGTCTCAAGCTCAATACCATTGTCCTGTGCAAAATCCTCGATGATTTTGTCTGCTCTGAATCGCTCATGGCACTCCTTACAATCCATAAGTGGATCTGAGAAGCCTCCGAGATGTCCTGATGCAACCCATGTCTGAGGATTCATGAGGATGGCACAGTCTACACCTACGTTATAAGGATTCTCCTGGATAAATTTCTTCCACCATGCTCTTTTTACGTTGTTTTTAAGCTCTACACCCAGGTTTCCATAATCCCATGTATTTGCAAGACCTCCGTAAATTTCTGAGCCCGGATATACAAATCCTCTTGCTTTTGCTACCTGTACGATTTTGTCCATGGTCTTTTCCATAATTCCTGTTTCCTCTCTATCTTATGATTTTTATTCTTATTTAAAATTAAATAACGATTTAACAATCCGAATTGTAATAGATTTTATTTATAGTTTATTTAAGTATTAATGCACTAATCTATTTATCAGTCTGCTTATATACTACTTATATATAACATATGTGACATATGACACCGGCACCGAATTATCCTCCTCGCTGTCAAAGTCGAATGTAACCTCGTTATCTTCCTTGACCGAGTTTAATATATCATCATCGCTGACACTGTCATCCGCTCCGTTTTCCGTTCCTTCCGTCGCATCGGATTTTACTGCTTCTGTGCCCTCTGTGACACTCTCTGTCCCTGTAGGCTGTGAGGCAAGCATGATGTATTTGTCACCAATCGCAACTGTATTATCATCTACAAGCTTTACATTGTCGACAGATACATATAATATTTTGCCTTTCACATGCAGATTTGAACTGCCCTCATAAATAACTACCTTGTAGCCGTTTTCATCCAGAAACTCAGATGATTCACATTTCTTTGCCTTACCATCATCTATTGCAGCAAAATCAGTCTTGAAATCATATCCGGCTGCCAGAGCCTCTGCAATAGTCCCTGAAAAGAGCTTTGTCCCATTAAAATCAGTATATTCGTCAGTTGAAGCATAGCTCATGGTAAGTGATGCTTTCTTTTTCTCGACAGTCAGCTTTTTGAGCTTGACCGAACCGTCATTTTTCTTATTGTAATCGTCTATTGACTTGTCAACATAGCTTTGTAAGTCATCCTGCTTGTATGTAGCTGTATCAAAGTCCTCGACATCCGTAGATACTACACTGCCGTTTTTTGCAACAAACACCGTGCTATCCTTGGTATAATAATCAGTACCGCACCCGGCAAGCAAACCGCATGTCGCAATAACAGGCAACAGCATTGATAGCTTTTTATTCATAGCTGCCTCCTAAAATATAATCTATGCCATTATACCCTTTTGTATATATGATTTCAAGTATCATATTTAAAAGAGCAATTACAGTAATACTTATAGCTTAAACAACGATATACATGGTATCTATTAATTATTTCATGATTTAATTTCTTGCTTTAATTTATCAAAGGAAAGCTGCTGATTTAAAATCATGATGCACATAGATTGAAAGATATTCCTTCATTATGCTCCTCAGCTCCTCAAGCACATCATCTGACACTGCAAACCTGTATAGCTTTGTGATATCTGCTGAAACAATATACTGCATGGTATAGAGTGTATCACTTAGTATATGCCTGCCCTGCACCTGCGTGCCACAGTTATCGCAAAACACGCCTCCGCGTCTTGCCGAAAAGACATTAAGTCCTTCCCTTGAATGACAGTGTATACATGAAAACAGCGATGGCCCCTCGCCATTTATCGTAATAGCTTTAAGCTCAAAAACAGCCCTGACCAGCTCATTCTTATATGCCGGTGATTCAAGAGCCCTGAGTGATTGATAAAGGAGCTTTAACATATCCTTCTCGTCATTGTTCTCCTGACAAAAATATCCGCAGAACTCCAGAAAGTAAAACCCGGTGTATACTGCTTCCAAATCCTGTGTCAGCTCCCTGAAATAGTTGCTGATTGTGACCTTTGAAAGAGAATATGCGCTTTTACCCTCAAACAGCTCAAACTCACCGAACGAAAATGGATTGCTTCCTGCCATAAGCTGGCTGTTTGGACGTCTTGCGCCCCTTGCAAAGGCTGTGATTTTTCCCCGTTCCTTTGTGAGAATCGTTATTCTTTTGTCAAAATCCCCTACCGGCATGGCTGAAAGCACCATACCGGTCAACACTACACTCTGTGACATCTTAATCTTACTTTCAAAATACTATTCTTCCTCTTTGTATCCAAAGTTCTTGATGAGGAAGTCGCTGTCTCTCCAATCCTTCTTTACCTTGACCCATAGCTTCAGATTCACCTTGCAGTCAAGCAGTCTTTCCATCTCATAGCGCGCATTGGTGCCGATTTTTTTGAGCATGCTGCCCTGCTTTCCTATAATGATTCCCTTATGGGAGTCTCGCTCGCAGACAATTGTGGCATCCATATCTATAATAGAACCGCTCTTTGTCTTTCTTGTTTTCATGCGGTCAATTCCTACGGCAATGCCATGCGGTACCTCATCATTTAAAGCATGGAGTGCTTTTTCCCTGATAATCTCAGCACAGATTGCACGCTCCGGCTGATCTGTGATGGTGTCCTCATCATAGAACTGTGGGCCATAAGGCAAATACTTAAATATAGAATTAATAACATCATCCGTATTCTGTCCTCTTAAGGCTGATGTAGGAATAATCTCTGCAAAGTCGTATACCTTGCGGTAGGTGTCTATATATTCAAGCACCTTTTCCTTTTCCACTGTATCTACCTTGTTGATAATCAATATAACAGGTGTATTGACCTTTTTGAGCTGCTCTATGATATGCTGCTCTCCCGCCCCGATAAAGTTGGTCGGTTCCACAAGCCACAGCACAACATCCACCTCATTCAATGTCTTTTCCGCCACATTGACCATATACTCGCCCAGCTTGTTTTTTGCCTTGTGTATGCCCGGAGTATCAAGGAACACTATCTGTCCCTTTTCCATATCCGTGTATACTGTCTGGATGCGGTTTCTTGTGGTCTGAGGCTTGTTTGATGTGATGGCAATTTTCTGACCAATAAGCCTGTTCATCAGTGTTGACTTGCCCACGTTTGGTCTACCGATTATTGTAACAAAACCCGATTTGAAATTCTGTATCATTTTTCCTCCTATGTGAATCTGTATTTATATAAGCTTTTCAACATTCTCAAAAAGTCCTGCTGACTCTTTAATCATGTTTTCATTGCCAATGACACATATGCTGTCCTTCTTAAGCACTGCCTCTACAAGATCTGCAAGCCTTCTGATATTCTCAGGCTGTGCATTTAGTATCTCATTTCGCTCCTTTTGAATCTGCTCGTAGGTAATACCCTCGAGATATGCCGACATTGATCTGCTTCCCTTTGCCTCCGGATTCATAGGCGTATCAAGTGCACTGAAGGTACCGATAATATACTTTGTCATATCCCTCTCATCAGGTGAGAAGCTCTTTATATACTCAGGTATTCTGTCATAGACATCAAGTGTGTCTGACAGATTAGGGTCTCGATATGAGACAAAGTAGCTCTCTCCGCTTCTAAGGAATGTATTCATGCAGCCGTAAGCACCGCCCTTTACCCTGACATTTATCCAGAGATAATCATAGCTTAGGATGATACGCAGCAGTCTCAGCGCTCCGGTATATTCATAGCCCTCGCAGATGAAATCACCTGTCTTTGCCACATACTGTATCTGTGATGCATCGATAAAAGCTTCCTTTGCTGTGTTAAAATGCACCTCTGCCTGATTGCCTATAGCACTCATTTTGTTAAATCCAGCTATAACTTTCCCCAATGATAGCTTTGCATTGCCATATGCTTCACTATTTCCGGTAAAGCTGATGAGCATTCTGTTTCTTGCAAACAGCTTTTTGGCTATTGCAGCAAGCTTATCTGACACACTCTCCGGTGACTCGAAAAGCTCCTTTTCTATACGGCATATAGAGCGGTAAAAAGCAATACCCTTTAGCTCGTCCTGATAAAGTGCATAGCGTGAGAAGCTCGACATGCTTCGCATAGCTGCAACCAGATGGCCTGAGCTGCTCAGGTTAGCCTGAAGCCTTGCCTTAATCTGTGCTACAATCTCGCCCAGTCTCTTTGTATCGGTAAAATCCGATGAAAGAAGCATCTGCTCCATAAGCCCAAGTGCCTTGTCAAGATTTTTCTCCAATACCTTTAGCTTCACCTCAAACTTAAAAACAAAATTATTTCTATCCTTAATATCCGGGTGGCTTGCAGTACCTGTGCTGATTCCGCCGGTATATATATTGGTCGCATTGGCTAAATCGGTATAGCTGTAATTTTCGGTACTCACCAATCCGAGTGCGTTTGTGAAAAAGCCAAGATAGCCAAGCTCGCTCTGTGCAAAATCACCTGCATCAAATAAAAATGATATATAATCAATACCGTTTGACTCTATGTCATGGCGCACAACCTTTACATCTGAAAGTGTGTCCTCAATGTTTGAAAAAGGCATAGCCTCCTTTTTCATGTCAGCTCTTGTAAGCATCGGAAGCTTACGCAGATCCTCATCTGACGAAGGCTCCTCCTGATATTTCTTTAAATGCTCTGTCTCCTCAATCAGCTTTTTAATCTCTTCATCCGAAAGAGATGCCTTGTAATCGGAAAGCTCCTTTGCCAAAGCCTCCTCCCTCTCATTGCCAAGGCCACGCTTCGGCTTTACTGTGACAGATGAACCATGGGTATTGTCAAGCAGATATTCCTGTATAAGCTTTTCAAAATAATCCGTATCTACAGCCTTTCGAAGCTTTGCAAAGGTACCAAGACACTCCAGATGTATAAAAGGCTTCATATCATCAAACAGCCAGCTGTCTAAGCAGTTTAATCCAAAAAGGAGTCCCTTAGGAAACTGTCCGAAGTCAGCCTCCCTGAACTTAAACTCGCTGCTGTTGATTCCCGCGAGGAGTGCTTCTTTATTAATTCCTGTTTTAACAACTTCTTTAAGAGTGTTTTCTATAATACTTTCAAACTCATCTGCCTGAGATGCATTGGCATTCTTTGCCACAAACGAGAATACCGGTTGCAAAATGCCCGCATCATATGAGCCATACACATCATCACCGATTCCCGCATCTATCAATGCCTGCTTCACAGGTGCTCCCGGTGAGCTGACAAGTGCATAGTCAAGCACATCAAATGCCTGATAGAGCATCTCATCAAGCGAATCCCCTACCACACGGTTATAAGATAGATAGGTCTTATTCTCCTGTGAATCATCCATAGTAATTGAATACTGTGCCTCAACATTCTTTATTTCATCAAATGCAGACTGTTTATTAATTTCTGAATTAACTTTTTTATAATCATACAGGCTCAGATATTCCTTATCCAGCCACTCAAGTCTCTCGACAACATCCATATCACCATACAGATAAATGTATGAATTGGATGGATGATAATACTTGTGATAGAAGTCCAGATATGCTTCATACGTAAGCTTAGGAATATACTCCGGATTGCCGCCTGAATCCTTGCTGTAGGTATTGTCAGGGAAAAGTGAGCGGTAAATCTGGCTTGAAAGCACCTCGTCCGGCGATGAGTATGCTCCCTTCATCTCATTGTACACCACTCCGTTTATCTTAAGCTCATCATCCTTGCCTGTAAGCTCGTAGTGCCAGCCCTCCTGCTTGAAAATCTCCTCGTACTTTGTGATATTTGGATTAAACACTGCATCCAGATACACATCCATGAGATTCTTAAAATCCTGATCATTACAGCTGGCAACAGGATAAACTGTCTTGTCAGGGTATGTCATAGCATTTAAAAATGTATTGAGCGAGCCCTTTGCCAGCTCAATGAATGGATCCTTTACAGGGAACTTCTTTGAACCGCATAGTGTGGTATGCTCAATAATATGCGGTACACCCGTCTCATCCTCCGGCGGAGTCCTGAAGCCTATATAAAAGACCTTGTTATCATCATTATTTGATAAAATGGCAATCCTTGCACCACTTTTTTTGTGTCTCAGAATGAATCCATCCGACTGGACATCCTCCACTCTGTGCTCATCTAAAATCTCGTATTCAGCCAAATCGTGAATCGTCATCAATTATTCCTCCTAAAATGCGATGATGATAGTATACCACATTTTTACATATTATAGTTAAATTAAAAGTATATTTACCACAAAAAATCTGTTAAAGGCATATTTTACAACATCCGGCTTTCAAAACAAAGTTCTATGCCCCTGTCTGAATATTAACATCCACCTGTGGAAACGGAATTTGTATGCTATTTTTATCAAATGCTGTTTTAATTTCTTCTGTAAGCTGCCATTTTGTGTTCCAGTAATCCTCGTTCTTCACCCAGATTCTCGCACCGAGCTCTATTGCCGAATCCTGCAACTCACTCACAAACACATTGCTCGGCTCATCGCGAAGCATCGTATCTGCTGATGTGACAACAGATTCCAGCACACTCTTTGCAAATGCTAAATCTGTACTGTAGGATACTGTTACTCTCAAATCAAGCATCCTCTTATCCATCATAGATACATTTGTGATACACGAATCAGCAAGCTTTCCGTTTGGTATCATAACCATCTTGTTATCTATTGTCAAAAGCCTTGTATAAAACAGATTTATATCCTTTACAGTGCCCTCTGTACCACTTGAACCGTCAACTATGTAATCGCCCACGCCAAACGGCTTCATCAAAAGAATAAGCACTCCTCCTGCAAAATTTGACAGACTGCCCTGCAATGCCATACCTACAGTAAGTCCGGCAGAGCCAAGAACCGCTATAACAGAGCCGGTCGCCACTCCAAAGCCCGAAAGCAATGCCATGACAAGGATAAAATACAAAAAATATTTAATCACATTTGCCAGAAACGATGCCACTGCAGCGTCCATTCTGCTTCTATCAAATCCTTTTTTTATTATTTTTACGATTGATTTAATCACCTTAATACCAATAAGCAGTATCACAATCGCAACAACAAGCTGCACGAGAAAGCTTATAAGCGATGGCATATATTTCTCCAGATACGTCTTTACAATGCCCGGGTTTTCAATAACCTGCTGTACCTCGGTATTTGCAACCGGCACTGATACTTCACCAAGAATTTGTCTGATCATATAATCTCCTATATATTTCTTATATTTCTATTTCTTATATATCTTATAGCTCTTATATATTTTCTATATATTTTCTATATATTTCCTTATAACCCACTAAATCCCCCATATAAAATATGGGGGATCAGTATTTAAATCAAATATTAATTCACTATTTAATAACTCTCACTCTGAGCACTCCGTCAATGGCAGAAAGCTTCTCAACGGTAGAAGCATCAATAGCTGAATCAAGATCAAGAAGTGAATATGCATAGTCACCCTTGCCCTTGTTTGTCAGATCAGATACATTGATATCAGCCTCTGCAAGAGCAGTTGTAATCTGTCCAATCATACCCTTAACATTCTTGTGAAGGATTCCCACTCTGCCTGAAGCTGTGCATGCACCCATGCTGCAGTCAGGGAAGTTTACTGAATGAACGATATTACCATTCTCTAAGTAATCTCTCAGCTCCTTGACAGCCATAACTGCACAATTGTCCTCTGACTCTGCTGTAGATGCTCCAAGATGAGGTGTTACGATGCAGCCCTTTGCTCCAACAGTTGTGTTGTTAGGGAAATCTGAAACATACTTCTTAACCTTTCCCTTTGCAAGTGCATCTACCATAGCCTCCTCGTCAACGAGAAGATCTCTTGCAAAGTTTAATACGATAGCGGTTGGCTTCATCATTGCAATAGCATCAGCGTTTACCATCTTCTTTGTTGAATCAAGAAGAGGTACATGGATTGTGATGAAATCACAGTTCTTGTAGATGTCCTCAACATTGCTGATATGCTTAACGCTTCTTGAAAGGTTCCATGCGGCATTTACTGAGATGTATGGATCATATCCGTAAACATCCATGCCCATATGTACTGCAGCATTTGCAACAAGTACACCGATGGCTCCAAGTCCGATAACACCGAGCTTCTTGCCTGAAATCTCTGTTCCTGCAAAGTTCTTTTTCTGCTTCTCGGCTGTCTTTGCAATATTCTCATCGTTCTGGTTTGCAAGACACCAGTCGATACCTCCAACGATATCTCTTGATGCATAAAGCATTCCGGCAAACACAAGCTCCTTAACACCGTTTGCATTGGCTCCCGGTGTGTTGAATACAACGATTCCCTGCTCGGCACACTTGTCAAGCGGAATATTGTTTACTCCTGCTCCTGCTCTTGCCACAGCAAGCACCTTGTCACCAAGCTCCATGTCATGCATAGCGGCACTTCTTACAAGTGCTGCATCTGCATCCTTAATATCATCAACCTTTTTATAATCGTCAGAGAACAGGTCAAGGCCTACTCCTGCGATTGGGTTTAAGCATGTGTAATTGAACATTATGCATTCTCCTCCTCAAACTTCTTCATAAACTCTACAAGCTTCTCAACGCCCTCTTTTGGCATAGCATTGTAGATAGATGCTCTCATTCCGCCAACTGTACGGTGTCCTTTAAGGTTTACAAATCCGGCTGCAGTTGCCTCCTTTACAAACTTGGCATCAAGCTCTGCATCTCCTGTTACAAACGGAACATTCATGAGTGATCTGTCCTCTTTTCTTACTGTTCCCTTAAAGAGCTTGCTCTGATCAAGGAAATCGTAGAGAATCTTGGCCTTCTCCTCATTTTTCTCCTTCATAACTGAAAGACCGCCCATCTTCTTGAGCCATTTGAATACCTTGCCACAGATATAGATGCCGTAGCATGGTGGTGTATTGTAAAGAGAATCGTTGTCGGCCTGGGTCTTCCACTTGAGCATGGTTGGTGTGCCCGGGAGACAATCATCTGTGATAAGATCCTCTCTGATAATTGCTATAACAACTCCGGCAGGTCCTACATTCTTCTGTACTCCACCATAGATAACAGCATATTTTGATACATCTACAGGCTCTGATAAGAAGCATGAAGATACATCAGCTACAAGGTTCTTTCCCTTTGTGTTTGGAAGCTTCTTGTACTTTGTTCCGTAGATAGTATTGTTCTCGCAAATATATACATAATCCATATCATCTGTGATTGGTAAATCTGAACAGTCAGGTATGTATGAGAAGGTCTCATCTGCAGACGAAGCAAGCTCTACGGAGTCTCCGTAAATCTTAGCCTCGGCAAACGCCTTTTTAGCCCACTGACCTGTGATAATGTATCCTGCTTTTTTATTTTTCATAAGGTTCATCGGTACCTCAGCGAAGAACTGTGAAGCACCACCCTGAAGGAAAAGTACCTTGTAATTGTCAGGTATATTCATAAGCTCGCGGAGATCTTTCTCGGCATCCTTGATGATGTCATCAAACCATTTAGATCTGTGGCTCATCTCCATAACCGACATTCCGCTTCCCTTATAATCCATCATCTCTGCTGCTGCTTCCTGCAATACCTCCTCAGGTAAAACTGCAGGTCCTGCTGAAAAATTGTAAACTCTACTCACTCTAATTTCCTCCTTGTGTCGCATTGTAGTCCTCTTCATCGAAAGACTCGTTGATAGGCTTGCCCGGTGCAACCATAGGCCATACCTTGTCATCTGAATCAATGATACAATCGATGACAAACGGTGTCTTGCTCTTTAAGGCATCTGCAAATGCTTTTTCAAATTCTTCCTGGGTCTTAACACGTCGTGCGGTGGCTCCCATTGCTTCTGAAAGCTTTACATAATCCACCCCATCATCAAGTACGGTTGCCGAGTAATGCTTCTCGTAAAAAAGAGTCTGCCACTGGCGTACCATTCCAAGTACATGGTTGTTTATTATAACCTCTATAAGAGGAAGCTTTTCTCTTGAAGCTGTTGCAAGCTCGTTCATGTTCATTCTGAAGCATCCGTCACCTGCAATATTGACTACAGTCCTGTCAGGATTTGCTGTCTGGGCACCAATTGCAGCACCAAGACCGTATCCCATGGTACCAAGACCTCCTGATGTAAGAAGTGTTCTTGGCTTACTGTATTTGTAATACTGGGCTGCCCACATCTGATGCTGACCGACCTCAGTAACCATTATAGCATTTCCTTTTGTCATTTCATAGATTTTTTCAATAACAAATGGTCCGCTAAGTCCCTCTTTGTGATATGTAAGAGGAAAAGTCTTTGCATATGCCAGCACATGCTCAACCCATGAATTGTGGTCAAGCTGCGTAAGCTTTTCGTTGATGCGTGTAAGTATTTCCTTCACATCGCCTATAACACTCGATGTAACACGGATATTTTTATTAATCTCTGCTGCGTCTACATCAAACTGCAATATCTTGGCCTGGTCTGCAAACTTTTTAGGATTGCCAAGCACTCTGTCCGAAAAACGTGTACCAATCGCAATCAAAAGGTCGCACTCTGAAACTCCAAGGTTTGAGGTCTTTGTGCCATGCATACCAAGCATGCCTGTGTAGTTATCACTTGTGCCATCATATGCACCCTTGCCCATGAGCGTATCGCAAACAGGTGCATTCACCTTGTCTACAAATTCCTTAAGCTCTTTGCTTGCTCCGGAGAGAACCACTCCGCCTCCAACAAATATATATGGCTTTTTGGATGCTTTTATGAGTTCAATTGCATTATCAATGTCACTGTCTGTAATTGTTTCTGTCTCACGCTCAGGAAGCTTAATTTCCTGTCTGGTGTACTCTACCAGATCTGCCGTAACATTCTTTGGAATATCCACAAGTACAGGACCCGGTCTGCCTTTTCTTGCTATATTGAAAGCTCTGCGTATTGTATCTGCAAGCTTCTCTACATCCTTTACAATAAAGCTGTATTTGGTTACAGGCGTTGTAATTCCGGCAATATCTATCTCCTGAAAGCTGTCCTTTCCAAGTAACGAGACTCCGACATTACATGTGATTGCGACGATTGGAATCGAATCCATGTATGCTGTCGAAATTCCTGTGACCAGATTTGTCGCACCCGGTCCGCTTGTAGCCAGACAGACGCCAACCTTTCCGGTGCTTCTCGCATAGCCGTCGGCCGCATGGCTTGCTCCCTGCTCATGTGAGGTCAGCACATGCTTAATCTCCGGATGCTTGTAGAGCTCGTCATAGACATTAAGGATGGCTCCTCCCGGATAACCGAATACTGTGTCAACACCCTGTTCTTTTAAGCATTCTATAATAACCTGTGATCCTGTTAACTGCATCTTGTATTCCTCTTTTTCTTATACGAATCCTTATACGAAAATACGTAAAAGCCTTATTCGCACTGAATTTTCTATCAAAATATATACTACGCGTTCTGCTCGCCCGGAAGTGCAAGGATGGCTCCTCTGTTACCTGATGTAACAAGCGCTGCGTATCTCTTCAAATAGCCGGTTGTAACCTTCGGCTCCCTTGGCTGCCACTTTGCCTTACGCTCAGCAAGTACCTCATCTGACACATCGAGCTCAAGCTTCATGTTTGGAATATCAATCTTTATGATATCTCCCTCTTCAACCAGGGCAATCGGTCCGCCTACTGCGGCCTCAGGTGAAACATGACCTATTGAAGCTCCTCTTGAAGCTCCTGAAAAACGTCCGTCTGTGATGAGTGCTACAGAGCTTCCAAGTCCCATTCCGGCAATAGCGGATGTAGGGTTAAGCATCTCTCTCATTCCAGGACCGCCCTTTGGTCCCTCGTATCTGATGACAACAACATCACCCTCTACGATCTTGCCGCCCTTTATTGCTGCAATCGCATCCTCCTCACAGTCAAATACTCTTGCAGGGCCCTCATGAACCATCATCTCATCGACAACTGCTGAACGCTTTACTACAGAGCCGTCCGGAGCCAGATTTCCTTTAAGAACTGCAAGTCCGCCGGTCTTTGAATATGGATTGTCTACCGGTCTGATGACCTCAGGGTCTCTATTTACTGCATTCTTTATATTCTCTCCAACTGTCTTTCCTGTAACAGTCATACAGTCTGTATTTAAAAGCCCGATATCAGCAAGCTCTTTCATGACAGCCCACACACCGCCGGCCTCGTTTAAGTCCTCCATATATGTAGGGCCTGCCGGAGCAAGGTGGCAGAGGTTTGGTGTCTTCTCACTGATAGGATTTGCAAAGCTGATATCAAAGTCAAAGCCTATCTCATGAGCGATAGCCGGAAGATGAAGCATAGAGTTTGTAGAGCAGCCGAGAGCCATATCAACTGTGAGCGCGTTCATTATTGCATCCTTTGTGATGATATCTCTCGCCTTGATGCCCTTATTGTACATATCCATGACAGCCATTCCGGCATGCTTTGCAAGACGTATACGCTCTGAATATACAGCAGGGATTGTTCCGTTTCCGCGAAGTCCCATGCCGAGTGCCTCTGTAAGACAGTTCATGGAGTTGGCTGTGTACATTCCTGAGCATGAACCGCAGGTAGGACATACCTTGTTCTCATACTCACATACATCATCCTCTGTCATAGTACCTGCAGCGTATGAGCCTACAGCCTCAAACATTGATGAAAGACTTCTCTTTCTGCCCTTTACGTGGCCTGCGAGCATTGGTCCGCCTGATACAAATACTGTAGGCAGATTAAGACGTGCAGCCGCCATCAGAAGTCCCGGCACGTTCTTGTCACAGTTTGGAACCATTACAAGTGCATCAAACTGATGAGCGATTGCCATACACTCTGTAGAATCAGCAATCAGATCTCTTGTGACAAGGGAATATTTCATACCTACATGTCCCATTGCAATACCATCGCACACTGCGATTGCAGGAAATACTACAGGCACTCCTCCTGCCTCTGCAACTCCAAGCTTTACAGCCTCAACGATTTTGTCTATATTCATATGGCCCGGAACAATCTCATTGAATGAGCTTACGATTCCGACCATAGGCTTTTTCATTTCCTCCGGTGTAAAACCAAGAGCATTAAATAAACTTCTTGCCGGTGCCTGCTGCATTCCGGCTCTTGCGTTATCACTTATCATATTTTATCTCCTTATTTATCTCCGACTATTTCTTTGAGTACTTCATCATTACTACTGTATACATAATGATCTGCCTATCTATAACCTGTTAGCTGTCTATAATAAGTTATGCAGCTACACACGTTCTGCGATGAGATCCCCCATCTGCGCTGTGCCTACCTGTGTGATACCCTCTGTAGTCTCACCCGGCTGTGGCATGATGTCGATTGTCCTGTAACCCTCCTTAAGCACCTGCTTTACAGCATCCTCGATTGCCTGTGCTTCCTTGTCCAGATCAAATGAGTAGCGAAGCATCATGGCTGCTGAAAGGATTGTTGCGATAGGGTTTGCAATGCCCTTTCCTGCAATATCAGGAGCAGATCCGCCACTTGGCTCGTAAAGTCCGAACTTTGTATCGTTAAGGCTTGCTGATGAAAGCATACCGATTGAGCCTGTCACCATACTTGCTTCATCTGATAAAATATCGCCAAACATATTCTCTGTGAGGATAACATCAAACTGCTTAGGATCCTTGACAAGCTGCATTGCACAGTTATCAACAAGCATATGCTCGTATGTAACCTCCGGATAATCCTTTGCGACCTCCTCGACGATCTTTCTCCATAATCTGGAAGAATCAAGCACATTTGCCTTGTCTACGGATGTGACCTTTTTCCTTCTCTTCATGGCTATATCAAAGCCTCGCTTTGCGATTCTTCTGATTTCATTCTCATTGTATGTCAGTGTATCTGTGGCCGTAACAACTCCGTCCACCTCTTTTGTCTCTCTGGCTCCGAAGTAAAGACCTCCTGTAAGCTCACGCATAATCATCATATCAAAGCCGTCTCCGATGATATCGCTACGGAGCGGACATGCTGCAGCAAGCTCCTTGTACAGGTATGCCGGTCTGAGATTTGCAAACAGATTGAGCGACTTTCTAAGCTTTAAAAGTCCTGCCTCCGGACGAAGCTCAGGGGCCAGCTTGTACCATGGTGATGTGGCTGTGTTGCCACCGATTGAACCCATCAGCACCGCATCTGAATCAAGTGCAGTCGCAATAGCCTCATCTGTAAGAGGAACACCTGTTGCATCAATTGAGCAGCCACCCATCAGGATGTCTGTATAGTTGAAGCTGTGTCCATACTTATCTGCTATCTTATCCAATACCTTCTTTGCCTCAGCGACTATCTCCGGTCCGATTCCGTCTCCGGAAATTACACCAACTTTATATTCCATAATTTCTTACCTCTTTTATATAAAAATACATATTCTTATATTAAAGCATTAAAGTAGTTATTTCAATATGCCAGGATATTTTACTTTTTCATGCAATTTATAACTGCAGCTTATAATAACTGCATACTATAATAACAGTTTTTTATTATTATTGCAAGAGATGCGGATAATAAGAAAACCGCCACTTATGTGACGGCTTTACAAATCTGCATTATTTAGCTGAATCCTCTGCTTTCTCAAGGTCAGCGATAGCTGCCTTCTGCATAGGGATACGGCAGTTCTTGTTGTTACCAAACTCAACGATTACAGTATCGTCCTCGATATCGATAACTGTACCGTAAAATCCACTTGTTGTAAGAACTGTGTCTCCTGTTGCAACTTCATTGAGCATAAGCTCCTTTTTCTTCTGTTCCTTCTTCTGTGGACGGATCATAAGAAAATACATAACTGCGAAAAGTACTACTAACCAGACAATCATTCCAACTGTTCCTGCTGCCTGACCGTTTGCTAAAATTGATGTCATCAATTGTTCCTCCTAAATATTCTATAATTGATGTGTTTTAAGCACTATTACCATAATACACGTTAAACGTGCTAACGGCAAGGCTTTTTTATCATTTTCGAGATTTTTTATATTTGCCTTCTAGCTCTGCTCTCCCTGTGTCATTCCATAGAGCTTTTCAGCCTTGTATGAGGCAAAACGGCCTGCATCAAGTGAATCCCTTATCTCTTCCATCATGTTGTTGTAGAAATACAAATTATGTAGCACGCACAGTCTCATTCCGAGCATCTCCTTTGCCTTTAAAAGATGCCTGATATATGCACGCGAATATGTGCGGCAGGCAGGACAGTTACAGCCCTCCTCAATAGGGCGCATATCCTTCTGATACTTCTGGTTGAACAGATTAAGCTTGCCGTGATTCGTGTATACATGTCCGTGACGGCCGTTTCTGCTTGGGTATACACAGTCAAAGAAGTCGATACCTCTCTCTACGCCCTCAAGTATATTGGCAGGAGTTCCTACTCCCATCAAGTATGTAGGTTTATTAACAGGCAGATGAGGCACTGTCTCATCAAGGATATGGTACATCTCCTCATGGCTCTCTCCTACCGCCAGTCCGCCGACAGCATATCCATCCAGCTCAAGCTCAGAAATGCGCTTTGCATGGTCAATTCTTATATCATCATAAATAGCTCCCTGATTGATACCGAATAAAAGCTGCTCCTTGTTGATAGTATCCGGTAAACTGTTTAAGCGTGCCATCTCCTTTTTGCACCTCTCAAGCCAGCGCGCGGTCCTGTTTACAGAGTTTGTCACATACTGTCTGTCTGCAACGCTAGATGGGCACTCGTCAAATGCCATAGCTATCGTGGAGCCGAGGTTTGACTGTATCTGCATGCTCTCCTCAGGTCCCATAAAAATCTTTGCACCGTCAATATGCGAATTGAAGTACACGCCCTCCTCCTTTATTTTGCGAAGACCTGCCAGTGAAAACACCTGGAATCCGCCGGAATCTGTAAGGATTGGTCTGTCCCACACCATGAATTTGTGCAGTCCGCCAAGCTCTTTAATTATTTTGTCTCCGGTTCTTACGTGCAGGTGATATGTATTTGACAGCTCAACCTGACACTTTATCTCCTTTAAATCGTCCGTAGAGACAGCGCCCTTTATCGCACCTACTGTTCCTACATTCATAAATACAGGTGTCTGTATATCTCCATGCACAGTATGGAATGTACCTCTCTTGGCACGTCCCTCTTGTTTTAGTAACTCATATTTAGCCATATTTTCGTTTAATTCTCCTGTTTCTTTTACTTATCGCCATTGCCTACGATTTTTCTGATTAATATTCCGTTGGTCAGCAGTGTGTTATCTATGCAATGCCTCTCAAAAAGCACCTCGCCGTCCTTTGGCACCTCAATATCCTCATCAGAGCAGTTGACTATAACCTCCACATATGTATCCACCCAGCCCATCTTTCTGAACTGGATTACCCTCGGATTGTCAGCAAAATCGTCAGGGAAATGGAAGTTTCTGCCCTTTAAAAGCGGCTCACTCGCCCTTAAATGAATGAGCTTTGATACCATCTCAATGCGCTCCTTAAACCTGCCTGCCTCAATATCATCCCACGGCATACATCGTCTGCAGTCAGGGTCATAGCTGCCCGGCATGGCAATCTCAGTGCCGTAATATATACATGGGCTGCCCGGCATGGCAAAAAGCACTGCAAGCTGTGCAAAGTACTGGTCGAGATTCTTTGTATCAGAGCGAAGGCGCTTTGTATCATGTGAATCAAGCAGATTGAAAAGCACATCATTGGTCTGCTGCATGTAGTTGGTATAACATCTGTTTATAGTATACTCAAAATCCTGATTTGTCTGGCTCTTATCTATCCAGAAATCCTTTATGCTCTCTCCAAGCGGATAGTTCATAACCGCATCGAACTCATCTCCACGCAGCCACGGAAGAGCATTATGCCATATTTCTCCCAAAATGTAAATATCCGGATTGATTTCCTTAAGTCTTGCACGAAGCTCCTTGCAGAATCGGTGTGACACCTCATTTGCCACATCAAGGCGCAGTCCGTCTATATGATAATTTTCTACCCAGTTGGCGCAGATATCGATAAAGTATTTTCGCACCGCCGGATTATTTGTATTGAGCTTTGGCATATTGTCAAAAAATCCAAACGTATAAAACTGACCCTTTTTAGCCGCTCCATGCTTAAAGTCAAGAGGCCATTCATTGATCATAAACCAGTCATAATACTCTGAATCCGTTCCCTTTGCTAAAACATCCTGCCACGGTGCAAAATAATAGCCACAGTGGTTGAACACTCCGTCAAGCATTATTCTCATATCACGCTTATGGGCTTCTAGCACAAGCCTCTTAAAGGTCTCTTCATCTCCAAAGCGCGGGTCAATCTTTGCATAATCCGTTGTATCATACTTATGATTGCTCGGCGACTCGTTTATCGGTGTCAGGTAGATCCCGTTTATTCCAAGCTCCTTTAAATAATCAAGCTTTTGAATGATTCCTGCGAGGTCTCCGCCGAAGCACTCCTCATTCTTGACCTTGCCTCTATTTCTCCACGGAACAACATAATCAGGATCTATCGAGTGGTCTCCATTGCAGAATCTATCCGGAAATATCTGATACCATATAGTGTCATTTACCCACTTCGGTGTGACCGGAATATCACACGGATTCATCCACGGGAATACAAAGCACTGGCGGCTTCTGCCCTCAAGTGCCATCTGCTCTGCACTCACGAAGCCATCCTCAAAGTAAAACCATCTCTCATCCTCTGTGATGAGCTCAAAATAATATTTAAGTCTCTTGAATGGTGGCTTTACCGTGGTGGTCCACCATATCTGGTGCTTTAATTTCTTTTTAAATATAATCGGCTGCTTATCGCCATTCCAGGTCTCACCACCGCCTAAGATACCGGCTGCGAATGGGTCACCGAGTATGATATTTACTTCCTTCACATCATAACCGGTCTTTATATTTATGATTAATTCATCCTCATTTAAAGGATAGCAGTAGTTGTCGTATGCCTGGTGAAATACCCCGTTAAATTCCATGTTTTCTCCCTCTTTTGCTGTCTTATTGTAGTTGTTTATCATTGTGGCGCTAAGGACGGCATGTAAGTCGCGGCCACCGTGAGCGTCCACGCGCTGCCCTGTTCGCTACGCTGCGCTGTTAAGATTCTGTACGAATTATGCTTATAGATTTTCTCTGGCTGACGAAACCGTCGCTACTCGCCCTCCGTGGCTCGATAGCTCCTTGCCCCGGCGTCCCTGCCGGTGCATTTCTGTGTATCGAAGCATAATTCTACAGACTCTAAACAGCTTCGCTATTCGCTCCCAGGGCAACACGTGTACGCCCGCGGTGGCCGCGGCTTACGTGCCTTACGTTGTGGCAAAATTGCTACAAATGATGCTGCTTAAATTATGCTTCGCCTAATTTGCGCTTTGCATATACAGGCATGCAAGCATGCATCGATGATACCTTTTGACCCTTTAATCACATAATTATATACAAACATAGTTCGAAAGTTATCTAAATAAAATAATATCATAGTTTTCTTGACTATTCAACTTGCTATTAATTATAATGTATTTATTATCGTAACTATTCGAGTCACATTGAAAACCCAAAATGCTGTTTACATGCAAGCATGATGTATCATTTTTTGTTCTCAGAGGTTTAAATAGTTACCCATTATTATAATAAGGAGACCATCATGGCAGGTTCATCATACGGAAATATTTTTAAGGTAACAACATGGGGAGAATCACACGGAAAGGGCTTAGGTGTCGTTGTGGACGGCGTTCCTGCGGGGCTTGAGCTGTGCGAGGAGGATATTCAGATATTCTTAAACAGAAGAAAGCCGGGGCAGTCCAAGTTCACTACACCTCGCAAGGAGGATGATGCGGTTGAGATTCTCTCCGGTGTGTTTGAGGGAAAAACCACAGGTACACCTGTTTCCATGGTTGTGTGGAATAAAAATCAGAAATCAAAGGATTACAGTGAGATTGCTTCGTACTATCGTCCTGGGCACGCTGACTTTTGCTTTGATGAGAAATACGGCTTCAGAGACTACAGAGGAGGAGGCCGTTCTTCAGGGCGCGAGACAATAGGCCGTGTTGCAGCAGGTGCTATCGCTGTAAAGATGCTCTCATGCCTTGGCGTAAAATTTCTTACATATACCAGGTCAATAGGTCCTGTTACAATTAATGAAGCTAATTTTGATGCCCATGAGATTTACAACAATTCACTTTATATGCCTGATGCCGATGCAGCACTAAAGGCTTCTGAATATCTTAAGGAATGCCTTAAATCACTCAATTCCTCAGGCGGTGTGTGTGAATGTGTCATCACAGGTCTTCCTGTCGGGCTCGGTGATCCCGTATTCGAGAAAATTGATGCCAATCTGGCAAAAGCTATTATGTCTATCGGAGCTGTAAAGGGCTTCGAAATCGGCGATGGCTTTGATGCAGCAAAGGCAACCGGACTTACAAACAATGATGCCTTTATTATGAAGGATGGCACCGTTTCAAAAGAGACAAATCACTCCGGTGGTACTCTCGGCGGCATGACAGACGGCTCACCGCTTATTTTCAGAGCTGCCATAAAGCCTACTCCTTCAATCGCAGCTGCACAGCACACTGTAAATAAATCAGGTGAAGATATAGAGATTTCCATCAAGGGACGTCATGACCCGATTATCGTGCCACGTGCTGTTGTTGTTGTTGAAGCTATGGCTGCAATTACTATTGCGGATGCACTGCTTATGAATATGGGAGCACGCATGGACCGCATCACAGATTTTTATAAAAAATTATAACTTTATCTTATAGTAAAAAGCATCTATCCTGTTTTTTCCGGACAGATGCTTTTTATCTATTTCATTGGAACAATCTGTAATGTTTTTCCTAATGAATTTAAAATTTTTAATACTGTAGAGAGCTGTGGGTCTGACGTTCCGTTTTCCATTCTTGAAATCACAGGCTGCTTAATTCCACTCATTGCTTCAAGCTGCTTTTGCGTTATCCCATTTTCCTCTCTTGCTTTTATCATCTCATTAATGATTGCAACACGAACTTCACTTTCCGCAATCTCTTCTGATGTAAATAATTGTTTTTCAAGTTCATCCCATGAAGAACCTTTTGGATTAATCTTTGATTTACTCATTTTCATTACTCCTTTATAAATAATCCTTCATAAGTTTATTAGTTTTTTATCTCCCTTTTTATCTTTATAGAAAAAAATATTGTACATTATCATACCTCCCCATAAGCTAAATATAACTTAAATGCATATTTATGTCAATAGAAAACGCATTCAAAATATATTTCCAAGAAGCAGCGGATTTAACAACATATACTGCGCATTCGTCACCCCAAAAGCCACAAGCGCCAGTGGCAGCACAATAAAAAGGACGCATGATATAATCACAGACATGCCGCTTCTTAAGTATTTAAACATTGCAAAAACAAACAGGCTGACCAGTAATCCCCCTATAAAGCGCATCAGCATTATGATAAGTATATACTGCCCTACCGATATATTCTGCGAAACACGCCACAGATGCTCCATACTTGCCGCCGGAGCATTAAGCCCCTGCGTGCCATATGCCGAAAGCACATTGCACAGCCGCACAATGTATACAAGTGCAAATGCTGTGACAGTGCCCAAAAAGCCAAGTATGCATTTGATTCCCATATGCTGTTTCCTTCCACGGCGGGTAGTCCTTAAAAGACGGATTTCATGGTTTGCATAATCCGCTCCACATATACCGCAGGCTATTGCTATTAGGAGAATAACATACACAAACGCCTGTGCTGTATCACGGTTTTTGAAGTCTGTTCTGTCGGTAAGGATATCATAGCCCTTTTCAAAAAACAGCCAGCCCTCATTTAACGTCTTAAGGTAATCCACATGTGCTGTAAGCTTGTTGAATGCCTCCTGTCTGCTCAGTTCATCCTTGTACTTTATATTGATATAGCTTTCGCTCTTCCCCTGCTCCATATCGTAAGCAATGTTATCTGACAGTCTGTCGTATTTTGCTCTTTCTTCATCCAGAAGCTCATTGGTTTTGGCAGTTAAAGGTCCATAATATTTGTCCATATATTCCTTGTAATACACCTCATCAACCGAGTCATAGGAAAGCTTCTCTGCCGGATTCCACCATACCACAAAAAGAGCTGCTACAATCAAAATAAGTAACACTTTTCCCGGAACAAGTGCCTTATAGCATTCGTGCAAAAATAAAGATGTATGACAGCCTGTATTTTTACCGCAGGCAAAGCCGGGCAGTAAAAGCAGCCTCTTTTCATGCACCGAATTGAGATAATTTGTAACCGCAAAAATACATACAGCTATACACACAAGCCAGAACAAGCCATACACTACCCCGGTATTAATCGGATATCCAAACAGATTGATATTGACATAATCAGAAAAAAGTCTGCCTGTCCTGACTCCATACATGATATTTATGTACTTAAGGAAGGCCAGGAAGCTGGTTCCTGATATCGTTGTGTAGCAGATAGCCTCAATAACCACGGTCACTGCAGAAGCAACGAACACAAATATAATATTGTCAAGCGCTGCGCATATCAGCATAAAAAACATGCCAAGCAATATAAAGCTTATTATTTTCACAGGAAAATAGCATGCCAGAAATTGTCCTATACTAAGCTTAAACGGACTGCCATAGTACAGATAAACACTTTGAAGCGGACTTTTCAGATTTATCGGATTGTAAAAGCACATACTTATGACTGCATTGATGCCATACAACAGCAAGGTGATAAGCACGACCGCCATAATCATCACAAATGACTTTGACGCCATAAGCTGCCTTCTGCCCCTTGCAGTTGTTCTAAGCAATGCAAGCTGGTTCTCGCTTTTTTCATAAAATACAATATTGAGTGCAATGATAAAAAGCATAATCACAGCCACATAGTCGGTAAGCTCATTGTCTGTAATATTCAAAAGTCCCGATGCATCAATAACCTCAGGCACTGTACCTTTAAGCTTACTGTAGACTCTGCTCGTTTTAGCAGCATTTTTCTCTGCGAAGCCTCCATTGCCGGAAAACTTATTCATAATCGAAATCTCGTCTGCCTTTTCATTGACAGAGTCCAGATACTCATCATAAGACAGACACGCCCCGACTTCCTTGTATACTCTATCGCACAGACTAATCCTGCCATAAGTTTCTGCCGTCATCTGCCTTTGTTCAATTTCCGGCAAAACATCATCACGGCTGTAATTGCTTATTTCGCCATACAGCGCACTGTAATCCTTACCTGTATACCCATCATCATTTACGGTATTCATGGTATACAGTCCAAGAACAGGATTAAGAACAAGCAAAAACAAAAGAATAAGCACTGTTCTTTTAGTCAATAGTTTACATATTTCGTTTTTTACTATATCCATTTTCAGTCCCCATTAAGATACAAATACAAGTCCTCAAGATTTGGCCGCACAGCCTCCTTCCGCCATCTGCCGTCATACGAATCGGCAATAATGCGGGCTATGACACCGTCTGCATCCCTTGAAATATTGCTCACCTTGTATCCTGTGTTTACCTCATCTATCTCATTATCCGATAAAAAAATATTCCATACTTTTCCATCCAGCTCCTTAAGCAGCTTTGACGGAGAACCACTCCTTATTATTTTACCGTTGCTTAACATAACTATCTCTTTGGCGATAAACTCTACATCCGTAACCACATGAGTCGCAATAATAACGATCTTGTCCTTTGCAACCTCTGATATCAGATTACGGATTCTGATTCTCTCCTTTGGATCAAGTCCTGCCGTTGGCTCATCCAGTATAAGTATGCCGGGATTGCCTATGAGTGCCTGTGCTATCAGTGCTCTCTGCTTCATTCCGCCCGAAAAAGCTCCAAGCTTTTTTCCAATGACATCATCAAGCTTTACCATGCGCACATAGTGCTCTATATCTTTACCGGCTTCACTCTTTTTTAACCCTTTCAGGGATGCCATAAAGTAAAGAAAACGCCTAAGACTAAGCTCCGGATATATATTCTGCTGCTGCGGCATATATCCGAGAAGCTTCCTGTATTCACTTCCAAGCTCGTCTATGCCCCTTCCGTCAAGCAGCACACGGCCTTTTGATGGAGTCAGATTGTCAGAAATGAGATTCATCATAGTTGATTTACCGGCTCCATTCGGTCCCAAAAGCCCATATATTCCCGGTGTAAATGAAAACGACACATCATCCAGTGCGGTTTTATCCTTATAAACTTTTGTAAGCCCCTCCAATTCAAGTGTCATTTTCTGTATTCCTCCCACTGACTTCTCACACTTTCAAGATAGCTGTCTATTCCATCTACTGTAAGCCTTTGTACGGCACCGTCTAAAGTATCATCTACAGTGGCACCATGCAGTCCTGTCATGAAATCATCTAAATCTGTTGAAATACTGCCCATATTCTTAGTATCCGGTTCGAAGCCGATAAACGGAGACAATGTGGCATTGTCATAAAAGTCAAAAAACTCCTTCTTACGATTGTCCACATATTTCTCGTTCTTTGTCGGATAAACATTCACGAAAAGATTAAGACTAAGCTTCGTCAGATAGTCATCATCCAGACTGCCTCCATTACAAGCTTCTGCAATGCCATCTTTAAGCTTATAATCCTTATCTTTTTCTCCGTACAAAAGGATATTGCCATACTTTTCATCTCCATATAACAGACTAAGGAAATCTATCACAGCAGAAGCATCCTTTGCTTTCTTTGCTACGCCGATGGAGCCGTTTATCCTTGATGAAAGGTAGGTCTTTGCCTGCTTTACCGTGATATTGTCCTTTTTAAAATTTTCATCCACACTACCATTGCATAAAGCAACTGCAAAATTGCCGTCCTTGACATTTTTTAATATATGAGCATCATTCAGCCCCGGATTGTTGAGATATGTTATCTCATCTGTCAAATCATCAGACATATAGCCGTCCTTCTTCATCCGGTCAAGCACCCTCAGATATCCGGTAAATTTCTGTGACTCTAAAGTATTTCCAACAGACATAGTATCATAGTCGAAGCAGAGACCATTTCTTATCTCACAGCCAAGCATATCATCAAATGTATATCCACTTATGAGATACTCGAACCTCGGAGTATCACTTTTATCCCATTTAACCCCCTGTAGTATCTGATATATTCCGTCTATGCTGCCATCCCATGCACTTATCGCATCGTCAGAAACGTAATCCCTGTTGAAGGCTGCATAAACTCCCTCATCACTTGCAAGTGCTGACGGAATCGAATAAATATGCTTATCGCATTTAACCATCTCCCAAAGATTCTTTGGAAAAGCCTCATAAAGTGTTTTTCCTTTATCGCCCGATAAGATATCATCAAGATTCAGCACCAGATCCGAGCGTACCAGATCATACACCGGATTATTTCCGGCAGCATCACCAAAACCCAGGAATGCTATATCTGTTTTTCCGTTTTCCAAGGCTCCCTCAACAGCCTGTCCGTAATTGTCATAGGACAAGGTTTTGATTTCAAGCTCATAATCATGTCCGTCCGTAGCAAGTGCATCATTGAACTCCTTTAGATTATTCTTATCAATCTTACAGATATCAGGCACAGCAAATGTTATAACCTGTGCATCTGGATTTCTTTTGGTCTCTGATTCTTCTTTATCAGCTTTATCCGACTTTTTTGTTTTATCAGCCGACTCTGTCCGGCCTTCGCTGACAGCTCCGGCATTATCCGTTTTTCTATTAAGACATACTGCCGCCACTGCTATAACAACAATGACTGCCACTGCAATCGCTATCAAAATACCCTTTTTCTTACTATTCTTCATCATCAAAACACCTCAATTCCTTTGGCTCAAATACTCCCTTGTTCAATTCATCAAGACTTATTACCCCAAGGCACAACTTTCCTTTATCATTTGTATATTTGACATATACCGACTGACCGCAGATACTTGCAATGCTAAAAGACTTTTCAACCGGCAGCGACATCAGTTCCTTTTTCTTGTCATTTTCAAAACAATAATATATCACCTTATCGCTGTCCTCACTTAAAAAAGCAATGTATAAGGAATCTCCTGCCTTTCTTAACAAGCCATACTGTGTCGTGTTCTCATCAATATCTATCGGCAGCTTCTTAGTCTCCCCGCTTTTTTTATCGAATACAAAATAGCCTTCCTTAGATGAATAATATCCATCTCCATTCAAAAGAGTAATATCATCAATATGGTCCATCTTTGTCAAAAGCGTGGTTTTCTTCTTTGCTATATCATAGCTGTATATGCCATTAAGCATATTGTCGTAGGCAAAGGACTCTGCATCATTCGCTACCCCATCAGTAACCATAAGCTCTGTGATATCATCTCCAAACCATGTAGCAGAATAATATACCACACCGTCCTCATAATATATGTCTGTAATATTTGCCTGCTCACCTGTTATTTTATCGCTCATGTACACCTTATAGCTGTCCAAATCTATGACAAAAATTCCAGCTTCCGGCTTATCCTCATTGATAATCTGTCCATCATCGCTAAGTTCTACTCTGTTGTTGTAAGCTCCTATAACATAATTATCTCTGTACAAAACATAACGAACATTCTGAACATTCTCCAATTTGGCTGCTTTTTTGCGGTTCTCACCATTCGAATCCATCACATACAGATACTGAACAGTCATGTCTTCATCCGACATATTTCCTACATAATATAGACGGTCATTGTAAAGCACCGTTCCGGCTCTTTCTAAACCATAAAAAGCTGCAGGACATGAGGGCTTCTCATTGGAGCCCGAGAATCCTTCATGTGTGCAGTTGGGCTTATCGCAATAGACCATGTCCTTGCCTGATGCCGTATCGATGAGATGCAGTATTCCGGAATCATCAAGATACAGTACATTGTCCTCTGAATAATTACATAGTACATCTGCAGAGTCATATGTGTACATTGTATTGGAGGTACTACGGTTTCTATTCTTTATTATAAAAACCGCAGCCACAATACAGATGATAAGTATGAAGATGATTGATGCGATTAATATGCGTTTTTTCTTCATGTTAAACCCCTCATCTTTTTTATAATTTTACTTAATTATACTGTTAAAATCAATATACCGCCGTTGAATTTGCAGTCCATGTCTGACCATATGCAGAAACTTTATGTGAACTTCTTATTCTAACACTATGGCAATTATATGGTGCTGAAAACATAAGTGTAACTGACGAATAATAACCTTTACTTTTAGTACTAGTACCTGTCGCAAGCGTATATGTGTTAACATAACTATAGGTTGAATCTACCGAAATAGAGCCTGTACTTTTTCCATATGTTGTTGACGCACTTGCTGCTGTACGGGTTATAGTAGATGAACCTGTAGCTGTATATCCATTAACAGCACCTGTAGCTGCAAACACCGATATACTCATACCTAAAGTCATTGCTAATGTTAAAGTGAGTACTAAAACCAATTTCTTAAAATTCGCTTTTGTGATTTTGTTCATATTTTTTCCTTCTTCTTTGATATAATTATTTATATGTTTCTATTATTTGTTACCTGAAATCTTCCTTTTTCAGGTCTTTTAGGTTGATATAAAATACAAGCGCAAAATGGATGGGTTTCATTATCTCTTTTTATCTCGAAAATAACTACTTTTTTGACAAGTTCTAATGTTAGTCTTTTCAAACTATTCATTTTCAAATTTCACCTCCTGTTTAATAATTTTTGCCAACCCTAAAAGTAATGCGCATAATATAATAGAAGCAGACATATAACAAACACATAACCTACATATATCAAGTACAAAAAGCAATGCTATTATAATGCTTTCCATTGCTAATATACATCTAGCAGCTTTCTTTGACTCGTGAAGTTCAATATAATCCATTGCCAAATTAGGATGATTTACTGTTCCTATAAAACTAATTACTAATACAGAGCATATAACCAGTAAATAAATAACCATCATGTAACGAACTGATATTAAACACATATGAATAACAACTATACTAATAATTATTGTTTCTATATAACAATGCAAAAATGAACTTGCATGATATCCCCCAGTCCTTTTCCTTAATAATAGAAAAAAAAATAAAAATAACATCATTTGAACAACCTGTTTAAAAATCTCGCCAACAAATAGTACTGATATAATAGTAATCCATTTTTCTATAATCATAGCTATACTATATGTGAAATATTCTTTCATTTCTATATTCAATAAATTTTCTTTTTCCATTTGTTCCACTATAGCATTAACTATATTTTTCACCATGTCTTTTTCTCCCCTTTTGTATAATTTTATCAAGCATAATAGATAAAATCAACAATCCATGCACAAAACGAACATTTTTTGCAGAAAATGGACATAAACTATGGTCACATATTATAATGGGATAATAATAGAAAAACTAAATTCATTGTTCTCATTTTTAATAACATATTCGCCATTGTATTTTTCTACAATTTGAATAATATTTTTTATACCAATGCCATGCATTTCCGGTTCATCTTTTTTACTTGTTTTTATTTCATTATCACTGTAAATAATTGGATGACTGCATGTATTTTTCACCGAAAGAACTATAAGATTTTCCTCTATCACAAACTTTAGTTTTATAGTTTTCTTTTCCTCACATTTTTCACATGCTTCAATGGCATTATTTAGCAGATTTGCTAAAATCACTACCAGATCCTCATCCTCTATTACAATTTTTGATAAATCATTTACCTTAAACACAAAAACAATATTCTTACTGATAGCCTCATGATACTTTGTATTAAGAATCGCATTTATTATCACATGATTTGTATTGATTACATTTTTTTCTCCAATAAAAGTATTGCTGATATTTCTTACATATTTACTTGCCTTGTCATATTCATGAGCTTTCAATAAAGATTCTATACACAATATATGATTTTTAAATTCATGTGACTTTTTCTTCTGAATTTCATAATTTTCCGAAATAGAACGGTACATATCAATTTGGTTTTTAAACTGTAGTCCCAATATTTCCTTTTCATGCAATTTAGCTTCACTGGTTACAATATCGTTAATCAGGAAATATACAAATATATTCATCACATCCAATCCCAAGGAGATAGAATATAAAACGTTCGCCTGCACTTCATTTTTTGTATATTGAAACGTCATAATCATTGCTATAATTGTAATTATTGTAAATACAGGAAAAAACAAAAATCTTCCCCATATTTTGTCAGGTAAAGTCTCTGTTGATTTTTTTCCAAAGTGTTTTTTTAGCAGTAAGATACATAAAAACACTGTAATCTTGCTAAAAATAACAACCAAGCTTCCCTCTAACGCATATCCTTTTTGTACCTCACCCTCTTTTGAAATAATTGTGTTATTACTAATATAAGCTATATAATCAACTATGATTGATAATCCTTGATATAATAATGCAAAAATGACTGATTTTTTTATACTAATTTCAAAATAAAAACTCATAATTATAACTGCAGCCAGTACAACCAACGTCATTTTCAATATAAGCATATCAGACAAAAATAATCCGCATAAATAATAGCAGCAAATCAATGATAGCATCAGCAAAACTTTTTGACTTTTTCTTAATCTCGAATTTTCTTTGCAAAAAACATCGTAAAATAAATTACAACATATCGCTTCAAATATAATAATTACTAAACTGAAAAAGTATGTAAACATATATCACAATTCTCCCTTATATGAAATGAATGCATCCTTCACATTCTTATATCTTGCCTTAGGTATGAGCAATTCCTGATTATTACATAACAGTACTTTATAGCATTTTACACTCCTAATATATTTCAAATTAGTCAAATAGCTTTGATGGATTCTAATAAAATGGAAATCTTTTAGTTCATTTTCCAGCTCATTTAATGTGCCATATAAATTATAGATTTTGATTTTATCCTCCATGATATAGAATTGCATTTTATGTAATTTGCTTTCAATATATAGTATATTGTCTATATTAATCTCCTTTTCTCCTTCATTGAACTTGAATTTTTTCTTTTTTACTACCAAATTCATCTTATGAAGAATGGCATCCATGCATTCGCTTATGGAAGCCTCCAAATTAGTATTATTTTTCAACAGATATCTTATGGCTTCGACCTTGTAGCCCTCCAACGAATAATTTATATAAGCTGTCACAAATACAATATATATTTCAGAACTATATTCCCTGATTTTTTGTGCCGTAACAATTCCATCAACATCATCCATATTAATATCCAAAAAAATGATGTTGTATTGTTTAATTTCAATTCCTAAATCTATTATTTCCTTACCTGATGAAAATGTATCTATTTCATAAGAAATCTCTTTTTCATTAAAATAGGCTGCAACATATTTATTTATATTATCTCTAAATACTTTTTCATCATCACATATAGCTATTTTTAACATTTTTTCTCCATTACTATCCGTTGTATTTCAGTTATTATTTCAACAAATTTTCAAATAATCCGTATTTTTTTACGAAAAAATCCGCAATACCATAATTTAGTATAGCGGATTCATTCCTAAAAAACAATTATTTTAATCTAAAGCGATAGCCTCATTCTCCTGACGCCTTAAAATATCAAACTCATCAGGTGTCTCTGACAGCTTTACATAGAATACCTGCTGTGGATGCGGGCAGGATTCCATCTCATTGCCGTCCTCATCAACGAGCGCAAGCACTGTTGCAAGCACATTGTCACCGTTTGGCTTCATGATTTCAATCTGCTCGCCAACTGAGAACTTGTTTCTCTGCTCCATGCGGTAGAGGCCTTTTTCATTTGGAGCACCTACGATACCAAGGTATGTGTAGCCCTTCTCATAAGTATTGTTATCGTATATCTGAGTCTCCTCCGAAGGCTTTCCGTAGAAAAAGCCAGTGGTAAACTGTCTGTAGGTACAGCTCTTTATCTGCTCTAAGTACCATGGCATATTTGCCTCGTATTTCTCAGGTGACTCAAGATAATCATCTATCGCCTTGCAGTAGGTTCTTGCTACTGTTGCCACATAGAGAGCGGTCTTCATACGTCCCTCTATCTTGTAGCTGTCTATTCCTGCATCAATCAGATCCGGGATATGCTCTATCATGCAAAGGTCCTTTGAGTTGAAGATATATGTGCCGCGCTCATTCTCGTATACCGGCAGATACTCACCCGGGCGCTTTTCCTCCACAACAGAGTACTTCCAGCGGCACGGATGTGTGCACGCGCCTTTATTCGCATCACGGCCTGTGAAATAGTTGGAAAGCAGGCATCGGCCGGAATATGAGATACACATTGCTCCGTGCACGAAGGTCTCTATCTCCATTCTGTCATCTATATGCCCTCTTATCTCCTTTATCTCCTTAAGCGAAAGCTCTCTGGCTGTCACCACGCGGCTGGCTCCGAGATTCCACCAGAACTGATATGTGCCGTAGTTCGTGTTGTTGGCCTGTGTGCTGACATGTCTTTCTATCTCCGGGCAGACCTCCTTTGCAATCATGAAAACTGCCGGATCTGCAATGATCAGTGCATCAGGCCTGTCCGGCTTCATATTGTGAAGCTCTGTAAAATATTCACGCACTCCGTCAAGGTCATAGTTGTGAGCCAAAATATTGGCAGTAACATACACTCTCACACCGTGAGCATGCGCAAAGGCAACGCCCTCTGCCATCTCCTCCATTGAGAAATTCTTAGCCTTGGCCCTTAGTCCAAATGCCTCTCCACCGATGTAAACTGCATCAGCTCCATATATAACTGCTATCTTAAGTACCTCCAGGCTGCTCGCCGGACAAAGTAATTCTATTTTTCTCATTTTTTCTCCCATACAGTTTTGTATTCATCAAATCTTTGTTGACACCGTAATTCCATCACCTATAGGCATCACTGCCGTCACCAGCTCATCGGAGTGTGTAAGCTCGTAGAGATACTCCCTCATACGCTTGTAGATGGTACGGTTTCTGCGCTCAACGATATAGTGCGATTCTATGATATCGCCATCCTGCAGCACATTGTCGGACACCAGCACCCCGCCTGTCTTTAAAAGGCGAAGCACCTGCGGCATAAAGTTGATATACTGCCCCTTTGCCGCATCCATAAATATCATGTCAAACTGTCCTTCAAGCTGTGGAAGTATCTCCGTTGCATCACCCTCTATGAGTGTAATCTGCTCCTGCTTCCCGGCTCTTTCAAAGTTGGCCTTTGCGATAGGTATTCTTTTTTCGTAATTTTCAATCGTCACTATCTGACAACCCTTCGGTGCATACTCTGCCATCAAAACGGCAGAAAAACCAACCGCTGTTCCCACCTCGAGAATACGCATTGGTTTTTGCATTGCAAGAAGCAGCTTTAAAAAGCTCTGCATCTCTTTTCTGATAATCGGAACGAAGTCTCTTAAGGCTTCCTTCTCTATCTCATCTAATACAGGCGTGTTGCCTCTGTCCAAGGAATTGATATATGTGACAAGTCTCTCATCAACTATCATTCTTGTATTTCCTAATCTAATTATTGACACAAATGCGCTTAACGGATAATTACTGTGTATCCGAAGGCTCCGTAGTCTGTGTCTGTTCTTCATCGCTCTTGTCGGATGACATGATTACCATCATATCCTTTGCCGTCATTGAAGTGTTGAGTGTGTATATCCCTGGCTTTATATGTCCTGAGTAAGCAGACAGCTTAAGCTGGAGATAAAATAAATTGTGATCCCTTACAAGGCCCTTGTCCTCTAAAAGCTGTCCAAGCTCCTCTGCGGAGATGCCCTTTTCCACCTGAACGAGTACATCCTGACCATCGCCGTTTGTCATGGCAGGCTCAGTAAAAACTCTGTAGCCAAAATCATAGCAGATGCTGCAGATTTTTATGCCCGCAAACAGCACTAAAAGAGCAATCATTATTGAAAAAGCAACCCTTATAAAACCAAATAAAGCCTTGTTAAAATCCATAAGCTATTCCTACACTTCCATAATTATAGGTATAATCATCGGTCTTCTCTTTGTTTCCTTCCAAACAAAGTCTCCCAATGCATCCTTTACCTCTGTCTTTATCTTGCCCCAGTCTGTCACATTGTTGTCTGTCAGACGCTCCATTGTGTCATCCAGCACGCATTTTGCCTCATCCATCAGGCTCTCTGAATTGCGCACGTATACAAATCCTCTCGATACAATATCAGGACCTGCAAGCAGCTGTCCTGAGCCTGCCTCAAGTGTCATCACAACGATGATGATTCCATCCTCAGCCAGACGCTGTCTGTCACGGAGCACGATATTTCCTACATCTCCTACACCAAGTCCATCGACCATGACATTGCCCACATGCACTCTGCCTGTCACCTTGGCACCGTCCTCATTGATTTCAAGCACATCTCCTGATGAAAGAATCTTGATGTGGTCTGTATCATATCCGAGCTGCTCGGCTATTTTGGCCTGTGCCACAAGATGCTTGTACTCTCCATGAACAGGGATTGCGTACTTTGGATTGACAAGAGAATAAATAAGCTTTATATCCTCCTGGCACGCATGACCGGAAACATGGACATCCTGGAATATAACGTCTGCCCCCTTCATCATGAGCTCATTGATGATACCTGTAACCGACTTCTCATTTCCCGGTATAGGGTTTGAGCTGAATACGATGGTATCGTTTGGCTTTATGGATACCTTTCTGTGGGTACCGTTTGCCATACGTGAAAGAGCTGCCATTGACTCTCCCTGGCTTCCTGTCGTGATAATGACAGTCTGCTCATCAGGATAGCTTCTAAGCTGTTCTACATCTATAAGAATATTGTCAGGCAGCGACAGATAGCCAAGCTCTGAGGCTATCGAAATGATATTTACCATGCTTCGTCCCTCGATGGCTACCTTTCTGCCATACTTCTCAGCACAGTTGATAATCTGCTGCACACGGTCTACATTTGATGCAAATGTAGCAATGATAATTCTGTTTTTCCTGTGATCCTCAAAAATGCCGTCCAATACCTTTCCGACAGACTTCTCAGACTGTGTGAAGCCCGGTCTTTCTGCATTGGTACTGTCGCACATAAGCGCGAGCACGCCCTTCTTTCCAATCTCACCAAACCTTGCAAGGTCGATTGCATCTCCAAATACAGGTGTATAATCCACCTTGAAATCGCCTGTATGCACAACTATACCTGCCGGTGAATATATAGCAAGCGCTGCTGCATCCTGGATACTGTGGTTAGTCTTTATAAACTCAACCCTGAAGCAGCCAAGGTTGATATGCTGTCCGTATTTTACGACTTTTCTCTTGACAGTCTTGAGCATGCCATGCTCTTCGAGCTTTCTGTCAATAATTCCGATGGTAAGCTTTGTAGCGTATATCGGTACATTTATCTCCTTAAGCACATATGGAATAGCACCGATATGATCCTCATGTCCATGAGTGATAAAGAAGCCCTTGACCTTATCGATGTTCTCCTTAAGATATGTGATATCAGGGATAACCAAATCTATTCCCAGCATATCGTCCTCAGGGAATGATAATCCGCAATCAACTACAATAATACTGTCCTCATACTCAAAGGCAGTAATATTCATTCCAATCTGCTCTAATCCTCCAAGTGGAATGATCTTAAGCTTACCTGTATTCTGTTTTTCTGTTTTCTTCAAAATATTACCTCCAAATTTATTTCACGTACAACTGCAATCCTAATATTCAAGTGCAGTGTCATCATCCGTAAGCTCAGAAAATACCTTAGCAATAGCCGAAAACTCAACATCGTCTTCAACCATCTGATAAAGCACCTCTTCATCCTTTGTGCTTACTTCTTTTAAAATATATGCTTCACAGTCTCCGCTTTCTTCTCCTTCGGAAACTAAAAGATATCGTGTTCCATTAAGTGTTGTCTCTTCTTCAACCGCAAACTCGACAACATCATTGGTCTGCGGATCAGTAAATTTAATTTTCTGCATAAAAACTAAGACCGACTATTTGACAGATAATCCAAATATCCCTGCAAAATAAAAATCGCCGCAATCTCATCAACAAACTCCTTGCGATTCTCCCTGCGTATGCCGGTTTCCATCATAGAACGGTCGGCTGCGACTGTCGTAAGACGCTCATCCCAGTATATGACCTCAAGACCTGTGCGCCTTGCAAGCATATCACCGAACTCCTTCGTCTTCTCGCAGCGTTCTCCTTCCGTGTTATTCATGTTTTTAGGATAGCCGAGCACAATCCTGTCCACCTTGTACTCTGCAATAATCTCCTCAATACGTGCCAAAGTCTGTCTGAGCTTGGATGGCGACTTCCTGCGCACTATCTCAACACCCTGTGCTGTGATTAAGAGCTCGTCGCTCACCGCTACTCCGACTGTCTTTGAACCAAAATCAAGACCTAATATCCTCATATTAATCCCATGCGCTGTTCTCAATGTATGTCTTGAGAACCTCCTCCACAAGCTCGTCTCTCTCAACCTTCATGATGAGACTTCTCGCGTTATTGTGGCTTGTGATATATGTTGGATCTCCGGACATAATATATCCAACAATCTGATTAACAGGATTGTAGCCCTTTTCCTTTAATGCCTTGTACACAATCTCAAGTACATCGCTTACCTGAAGCTCAGGCTCCTTTTGAACTGTAAAAAATTGTGTGTTGTTAATATTTTTTTCCATACGTTTCGCCCTTCTTGTAATATTATTTTATTATAAATGTAATAAAATTACAACCTTTTATTATTCGAAGAGTAATATTTCGTCTGTAAGCATACCCGATATACGGCCTGATACTATCTGATTTTCAAGGTTTTCGTCAGTTTTCTTAGCGACCTTGACATATTCCTTAGTATATCCGACAAAGTATTCTTTATCACCGATTACGGCCTTTTCCTCAAAAAGCACCTCCTCATTCTTTCCGATATAGAATTTTCTGAACTCCTTAGACATGGCATGACCGAGTGCTATGAGCTTTTCGCTTCGTGCCGCCTTAATCTGCTCATCTATCTGGTCAGGCATTACTGCTGCGCGGGTGCCTTTTCTCTTTGAGTACTTAAAGATATGCATCTCATAAAAATGTATATGCTCAAGATATGCCTTAGTCTGTTCAAACTCCTCCTCTGTCTCACCGGGAAATCCCACAATCACATCGGTTGTGATGGCCGGATGAACAAAATATTTACGCAAAAGCTCACAGCCTCTCTCGTACTCTTTAGTGGTATATTTTCTGTTCATCCTCTTAAGTGTTGCATCGCAGCCGCTCTGAAGCGACAGATGGAAATGAGGACAGATTTTATCAAGCTTTGAAAGCTCACTCGCAAAGTGCTCTGTCACAATCTTAGGCTCAAGTGACCCAAGCCTGATGCGCTCTATGCCCTTTACTGCGTTCACCGCCTGTATCAGCTCAAGAAGGCCTGTAGCTTCCTCAAAATCCACACCGTATGAGCTTAGATGGATACCTGTCAGTACAACCTCCTTGAAGCCGTTTGCCGCGAGCCTTTCAACCTCTGCTATTACATTTTCAAACCTACGGCTTCTGACACGTCCTCTGGCATACGGAATGATACAATAGCTGCAAAACTGATTACAGCCGTCCTGCACCTTGATGAAGGCTCTCGTGTGCTCCTTTGTCTGGTCTATAAAGAGCTCCTCAAAATCATGCTTTCCGTCATTTATATCGTCCACGGTATCGTTTACACTGTCCAAAGAGTATTCCTCAAGCAGCCTTACAAGGTCATGCTTTCTGTCATTTCCGATGACTATGTCCACCGATAAGTCGTTTAATACCTCTTTTTCACTTGTCTGCACATAGCAGCCGGCTGCCACAACTATTGAGTCCGGATTGTTTTTCTTTGCCTTGTGAAGCATCTGTCTGGATTTTCTGTCAGCCATGTTGGTGACTGAGCAGGTATTTATGACATACACATCAGCTTTTTGTGTGAATGGAACTATCTCATACCCCGCCTCCTCAAGCAGATGCTGCATGGCCTCTGTCTCATATGCATTTACTTTACATCCTAAATTATGTAAGGCTGCTTTTTTCATTTTATTTTTTTACTCCTATTTAATTGACTTTTCCTTAAAAAACTATTACTATCTATATGACAGTAGTTATTTAAGGAGGTTTTCAATATGAAAACAGTACAGATTTCATTAAATTCCATTGGGAAAGTAAAATCATTCGTTAACGCTATTACTCAGTTTGATTTCGATTTTGATTTAATATCTGGCAGATATGTCATTGATGCTAAATCAATTATGGGTATCTTCAGCCTAGACCTCTCTAAGCCAATAGAGCTCGCTATACATACAGAAACCGGACTTGACGAGATTATGGAAGTATTAAAGCCATATATCATCGACGAAGCCAAGTAATACAGACACAATGATTTGATTAATTAGGACCTGAAGCTCAGGTCCTTTTTATTTTGCTCTAAGGTGGCACTGATTACTCAGCATCCACCATAATCACTTCTGTAGTATCTATAGCTGTCTTCATAAGCTCATCTATCACATCGTTAAGTCTTTCCTCAGACTTCTTAATCCTGTTTATATTCGGCTTTGTAACAGGATGCTTTGCTACGAAAATAGTACAGCAGTCCTCATACGGAAGAATCGATGTCTCATAGGTATCAATTTTGTTTGATATATCAATGATATCATTCTTATCCATGGCAATGAGAGGTCTGTATACAGGCATATGGCACACCTCGTTTGTTGCAGCAAGCGACTGCATTGTCTGGCTTGCAACCTGTCCGATGCTCTCACCTGTGATAAGGCCTAAGCATTTATCCTCATCGGCAAAGTGCTCTGCTATCTTCATCATGTATCTGCGCATGATGATGGTCAGCTCATCATGAGGACATTTCTCATATATGGCAAGCTGTATATCGGTAAAATTGACAACATGCAGCTTTATCCTGCCCGAATATCTGGCAACCTTCTTTGCCAGGTCTACAACCTTCTGCTTTGCTCTCTCACTCGTATATGGCGGTGCATGGAAATATGTGGCATTGATTACCACGCCTCGCTTTGCAATCATGTATCCTGCTACCGGGCTGTCGATTCCACCTGAGAGCAGAAGCATTGCCTTTCCTGCTGTGCCAAGCGGCATACCGCCCGGTCCCGGAATCTCCTCTGAATAAATATTTATCATAGGTCTGATCTCGATATTGATCATAACCTGTGGATTATGAACATCTACCCTTGTCTCAGGAAATGCCTCTAGCACCTTTTCACCGACTGCGGCATTTATCTCCATGGAGGTCATCGGATAGTTCTTTCTGGCACGTCTCGCATTTACCTTGAAGGTAAAGCTCTTATCCTTGTATACATGGTTGATATGCTCGATAACTGCTTCACAGAGCTTGTCAAAGCCCTCATCCTCATGCAGCTCGACCGGACAGATACCCACGATACCAAAAATTCTTGACAATGTGGCAACTGTCTCGTCATAATCATAGTCTCCGTCTGTCTCCACGTACACACGTCCGCTTTCCTTTCTTACCTCAAAGCTTCCATCCACATTGCGAAGCTGATATTTGATATTCTTAACGAGCGCGTCTTCAAAAATATATCTGTTTTTGCCCTTTATCGCAATCTCAGCATACTTGATCAAAAATGTCTTGTACATGTAACTCTCCTGTTCTGGTTTTATTTATTATTTTTAATTACTTAATATTTCATTGTATGCGTAACTTTTTAGCCCTTCATGGCTACCGGCTATGCTAATACCTGCGATCTCTTTGCAGCTCATTAGCGCCTTGTATATCTTCGCAGCATTGGTATCACCTCTGCCATCACTGATACAGCGTAATCAATTTCCTCCTGTGTGGTATTCACGCAAAAGCTGAATCTGATTGTGGAATCCAAAAGTGACGGCTTAAGCCCTATGCTCTTTAGTGTTGAACTGATTGCCGGTTTGTTTGATGAGCAGGCACTTCCTGCAGACACATATATCTGCCTGTCCTCAAGAGTATGAAGCATAACCTCCGCTCTCACACCATCTACGCTCACGCTTACCACATGAGAGGCATTTGTATGGTCTATGCGTCCATTTACAGATACTCCTTCAATACGCTGCACTGACTCTATAAAATGATCCCTAAGCTCATACATATGTGCTATTTTTTTATCAAAATCCGTGTAAATTTCCTCTGCTGCCACTCCAAGACCTGCATATGCAGGAACATTTTCCGTACCTGAGCGCATGCCCTTCTGTTGGCCGCCTCCGTATATAATCGGCTTGATTTTAGTCTTGTCCTTTATATATAAAAAGCCGCTGCCCTTTGGTCCGTGAATCTTGTGTCCACTGACTGAAAGCATGTCTATATTCATGCGCTTTGGTCTGATTTCAAACTTGCCGTAGGACTGTATGGCATCCACATGAAAAAGTGTGGCAGGATTTTTCTCTTCTATAGCTGCTCCCGCCTCCTCAATCGGCATAACTGCGCCAATCTCATTGTTTACATGCATAAGCGATACAAGAATTGTATCCTCCCTTACAGCATTTTTCAGCTCTTCAACACTTATCACGCCGTCATGGTTTACAGGCAGATATGTGATTTCAAAGCCCTGCTCCTCCAGAAACTGCATCACAGACAAAACCGATGCGTGCTCTACAGAAGATGTGATTATATGCCTTCCTGCACGCTTATTGGCCATTGCAGCGCCTATTATTGCAGTATTATTCGACTCTGTGCCGCCGGATGTAAATAGTATCTCCTTGTCCTGCACCCTGAGTGTCTTTGCAATCTTTTTCTTAGCATCATTAATATAATTTTCTGCCTCAACGCCCTTCATATGAAGTGATGAAGGATTGCCATAATCCTCTGTAAGCAGCTTATAAACCATATCTGCCGCTGCTTTTGAGCATCTGGTTGTGGCAGAATTATCCAAATATGCTTCCATTTTTGCTCCTAACCTCTACTTTGTAACTGTTAAGTATCTCTATATTTTTATGTTATGACTATTAAATATCTACACATCCAGATTGTATACAAGCATGGCAAGTGTCGCCATTCCCGCTGTCTCCGTGCGTAAAATCCTGCGTCCCAAGCTTATTCTGTGCATTGCGGCATGCTCATCCACAAGTGCTATCTCCTCCGGTGCAAAGCCGCCCTCAGGACCCACGACAACCCCGATAGTCTGGCCAGCCTTAAGCTGCCCCATTATCTCTCTTGTCGCACCCATGCCACGCTCATTCTCATATGGCACCAGCGTGATGTCAAGCTCTGAAGCGCTTTTCAAAGCTTCCTTGTATGTAACTGGCTGCTTCACAGTGGGGATCACAGTGCGCTTTGACTGCTTTGCTGCGCTCTCAGCGATGGCCTGCCATCTCTGCAGCTTTTTCCCCGCCTTTTTTTCATCCAGCTTTACCACACAGTTTTTCATGGCAACCGGTACTATCTCAGATACACCAAGCTCCACAGCCTTTTGAATAATAAGCTCCATCTTATCGCCCTTTGGCAGCCCCTGATACAGCACAATGTGATTGTCAAGCTCTGTGCCCGTCTCATCTGCACTGTCAATAGCTGCGATGACCTCATCATCCAGAATCGATGATATGTGACAGAAATATGCCTGTCCGGATTTTGAGCTTACTCTTATTTTTTCCCCGTTTTTCATGCGCAGTACATTCTTTATGTGATTTACGTCACCTCCGGTGATTGAGATGCTGTCAGAATGAACCTGCTCTTCCTCTACAAAAAACTGATACATAATCCACCAAACTATTTAGTCAGCTTCTGCGCAGTGATATTGACCCATTCACCCTGATGATTGATTTCTATCACCTTAAGCCCCGCTGCTTCGATAGCCTCTTTAACTTCATTTTCCTTGAAATCTATGATACCCGATGTGATAAAATATCCACCTTCCTTTAACCTGTCAGGAATAACAGGTGCCATAGGAATGATGACATCAGCAAGGATATTTGCAACAACGATATCGTATTTCTCTGTGCCGACCTTATTTTGAAGCTCTGTATCATCTATGAGATTGCCGACATAAAAAGTGCCAAGCTTCTCATCCAGATGGTTGACCTGCATATTGTCACGCGTAGAGATCATACAATCAGCATCAAGGTCAGTACCTACAACCTCCTTTGCACCAAGCTTTAAAGCTACAATTGAAAGGATTCCGCTTCCACAGCCCACATCAAGCACTGTAGGTGCTTCCTTTGCGCCCTCAATATACTTGATAAGCTGCTTGATACAAAGCTGTGTTGTCTCGTGCTTTCCTGTACCAAAGGAGATTCCCGGATCAATTTCTATCATAAATTTATCCGCATCCTCAGGCTTTACCTCTTCCCATGTAGGCTTAATCAATATATCTCCGATTGTAAATGATGAAAAATACTTCTTCCAGTTATTAATCCAGTCTAGATCCTCTGTCTCAGATGACGAAATCACACCGCTTCCCACATCTACAGTATCTCTTAAATCCTCAAGTCCAAGCTTTACCTTCCTGAGTATATCTGACTGATCACTGCCATCATCCTCAATATAAAAGCTGACATGGCTTATGCCCTCATCAGGAGGCAGCTCCGGCAGAAAATCAATAAACATATCCGCCTGGTCCTCTTTGGTCAGAGGAATATTGTCCTCAATCTCGATTCCCTCGATACCAAGCTCCATAAGCATGCTGCTCATGAAATCCTCAGCCGCGGTTGTTGTCTCAATCGTGTATTTCTTCCACTTCATATAAAAATCCTCTCTTAATAAAATAGATACATAGTATAAATACAGTTTTATTTCAAAACATTTCCGTACATTTTACAAGGCAGTCATACGACTGCCTCCACAACTTATCTCATATAATACCATAAAAATGTGCTGTATAAAAGCCCCATTTTTTTATACATAAAAATAGCCTAAAAAATGCCCCGCCACACATGGCGGGACATATATTATAGGACATCTATTACAGATCATCTATTTACAGATCATCCAAAGACTCTTTGAGCTTATCCATAAATCCTTTTTTCTTTTTAGAATCAGTAGAAGCTCCGCCCTCCTTGGTCAGAGAGCCGCCTGAAAGCTCATCAAACTTCTTAAGAGCCTCCTTAGCTTCCTTAGACAGACCTGTAGGCGTATTTACAACAAGTGTGACATAATGGTCACCTCTTATTGCTTTATTTCTTGTTGAAGGAACGCCCTTGCCCTTTAAGCGGATACGTGTACCTGTCTGTGTACCCGGTGCAACTGTGTATATAATATCTCCATCAACAGTCTTGATTCTTATATCTCCGCCTAAGGCTGCAATAGCATACGAGATGGATGCCTTTGAAAAGATATTAACATCCTGACGCTCAAAATCCCTGCTTCCAGAAACAATAACTTCAACAAGCAGATCTCCACGCGGTCCTCCATTTATGCCCGGCTCGCCATATTCACGTATTCTGACACACTGTCCATTATCTATACCGGCAGGAATCTCAACAGTCTTTCTGACCTTCTTTGTATTGTAGCCTGTACCGTGACATGTAGGACACTTATCCTTTACTACCTTGCCTGAACCACCGCAGGATGGACATGTTGTGACATTCTGCACTACTCCAAACAGAGACTGACTCTGTCTGACAACCTTACCTGTACCATTACACTGTGTACATGTCTCAGGAGACGTGCCCGGCTTAGCTCCGTTGCCTCCACATGTAGAACATGTCTCCTTATAGTTGAATTCAAGCTCCTTTGTACAGCCAAATATAGCTTCCTCAAAAGAAATTCTTACACTGAGACGGACATTTGCACCCTGTGCAGGACCATTTCTTCTGCCACTGCTTCTTCCACCTCCGAAGAAATCTCCGAAAATGTCCCCAAAAATATCCCCCATATCCATGCCTGAGAAATCAAAGCCACCGGCTCCGCCGCCTGTGCCATCAAATGCTGCATGACCGAACTGATCATACTGACGTCTCTTATCCGGATCAGACAATACGGCATAGGCCTCCTGAGCCTCCTTAAACTTCTCCTCACACTCTTTATCACCCGGATGAATGTCAGGATGATATTTCTTTGCCTGCTGTCTGAAGGCTTTTTTAATCTCTGCATCTGTTGCAGTCTTAGATACTCCTAATACCTCATAATAATCTCTTTTTTCTGCCATAATTGAAAATTCCTTTTATTATACAACTAATTCGCAAGGCCGGCCAAGCGGCCAACCTTGCGAGTAATTTTACTTACGCAGCCATTATGATGCTTTGATTGATAACCCGGATTACAGGTCATTAATCCTCATATCATTATGGCAGCATCTGTTTAATTATACTTCCTTGAAATCTGCGTCGATGACATCATCATCTGCACCGTTTGAAGCGCCTGCATTCATATCAGGTCCTGCTCCTGCTGCTCCTGCATTCATGTCAGGTCCTGCTCCTGCTGCTCCCTGCGCTGCCTGAGCCTGCTCATACATCTTTGCAAATACCTTCTGAGCACTCTGTGTGAGCTTCTCCTGTGCTGCCTTAAGCTCTGCAACATCAGCCTCTGTCATAGCCTCAGCCTCTTTATGTGCATCAAGGAATGACTTAACTGCAGCGATATCAGCCTCAACTGCTGACTTATCAGCGGCATCAACAGAATCTCCAACCTGCTTTAATGCATCCTCTGTCTGGAATACAAAGCTCTCAGCATCATTTCTTGCATCGATTGCTTCTTTTCTCTTCTTATCCTGTGCCTCAAACTCAGCAGCCTCTTTAACAGCCTTATCAATCTCATCATCAGACATATTAGATCCTGCTGTGATTGTGATGTGCTGCTCTTTTCCTGTTCCAAGATCCTTTGCAGACACATTTACGATACCATTTGCATCGATATCGAATGTAACCTCGATCTGTGGAACACCACGACGTGCTGGTGGGATACCATCAAGTCTGAACTGTCCGAGTGATTTATTATCGCGGGCGAACTGTCTCTCACCCTGTACTACGTTGATATCAACGGCTGTCTGGTTATCAGCGGCTGTAGAGAATATCTGGCTCTTTCTTGTAGGAATAGTTGTATTTCTCTCGATAAGTCTTGTAGCAACACCACCCATTGTCTCGATTGAAAGAGAAAGTGGAGTAACATCAAGGAGAAGTACTTCGCCGGCACCGGCATCTCCTGCAAGCTTACCACCCTGGATAGAAGCACCGATTGCTACGCACTCATCAGGGTTAAGAGACTTGCTTGGCTCTTTTCCTGTCATCTGCTTTACCTTGTCCTGTACGGCCGGAATACGTGTAGAACCACCTACAAGTAATACCTGTCCAAGATCTGCATTTGTAACGCCTGCATCCTTCATAGCGTTCTGTACAGGGATTGCTGTTCTCTCTACGAGGTCATGTGTCAGCTCATCGAATTTTGCTCTTGTAAGAGTCATATCGAAATGCTTTGGTCCCTCTGCTGTAGCTGTGATGAATGGAAGGTTGATATTTGTAGTAGTAGCTGAAGACAGCTCCTTCTTTGCCTTCTCAGCAGCTTCCTTTAATCTCTGGAGTGCCATCTTGTCTGTAGAAAGATCAACACCCTCTGCCTTCTTGAACTCGTCAATCATCCACTGTGTTACCTTGTTATCGAAATCATCACCACCAAGGTGTGTATCACCATTTGTAGATAATACTTCGATGACGCCGTCACCAATCTCGATGATAGATACATCGAATGTACCACCACCAAGGTCATAAACCATAATCTTCTGCTCTTTCTCATTGTCAAGACCATAAGCAAGTGCTGCTGCTGTAGGCTCGTTGATGATACGCTTTACATCAAGACCTGCAATCTTGCCGGCATCCTTTGTAGCCTGACGCTGAGCATCGTTGAAGTAAGCAGGTACTGTGATAACTGCCTCTGTAACCTTCTCACCGAGGTATCCCTCTGCATCAGCCTTTAACTTCTGAAGTACCATAGCTGAAATCTGCTGTGGGCTGTAGCTCTTGTCATCAATCTGTACCTTGTAATCTGTACCCATATGTCTCTTGATAGAAGAAATTGTCTTCTCAGCATTTGTAACTGCCTGACGCTTTGCAGGCTCACCGATAAGTCTCTCTCCTGTCTTTGTGAAAGCAACTACTGAAGGAGTGGTTCTTGCACCCTCCTGGTTTGCTATAACTGTAGGTTTTCCACCTTCCATAACTGCTACGCAGCTGTTTGTTGTTCCTAAATCAATACCAATGATTTTGCCCATTTTATTTTCCTCCTATTAAATATAGTGTTTTTACCTGTTTAATATATTTGTAACCATCCGTTGTCTCACATGAATTCCTTAAATGCTGTCTGCATTCATATAAATCTGATTCACTGTCATGCCGGATAGATGTACACATCATTATTGTACTACCGATACCATGCTGTGGCGTACCACTGAATCCTTGTACATATAGCCCTTCTGAAGCTCCTGCGCTACGGTGCCTGACTCAAGTTCATCATTTTCAACCTGCATCACTGCATTGTGGAAATCAGGATCAAACTCCTGTCCTACGCACTCTATTGGCTTTACACCTGCAGCATCAAGCTCTGTGAGCATCTGCTTGTAGACCTTATCCATACCTGTGATAAAAGGATCATCCTTCTTATCATCCGGTACTGCTGCAAGACCTCTCTCAAAATTGTCGATTACAGGAAGGATTTTCTCAACTATTGTCTTTGCTCCCATGTCAAACATCTGGGATTTTTCCTTCTCACTTCTCTTGCGGAAGTTCTCGAACTCTGCCATCTGTCTTTTCAGACGGTCGTTAAGCTCTTCTATCTGCTCATCCTTCTTGTCTTTTTTCTTTTTCTTGAAGAGGCCTTTCTTTTCATCTGCTTTGGCATCTGCATCAGCTGAAGCGTCATCCTCTGATTCAGCTTCATTCACATCTGCCTCATTTGTTTCTTTTTCTGTATTCTTTGCTTCTTCAGCCGCCTGAGTGTTTTCCTCATCAGCACCTTCAATCTCTATCTCTTCTGCTTTGTTTTCTGCAGTCTCATTGTCGATTGCTTCTTTTTTAATATCCTCTGGCATTTTTGACCACCTTCCTATGTTTCATCCTCAGACTTCTTATAAATTCCATCTAATTGGGATTTAAGAGTCTTTAGATTATCCATTACTTTTTCATAATCCATACGCTTTGGTCCGACAATTCCTATCGTGCCCTTTACGCCCTCACCCAGATCATATGTCGCAGTGACAACACTGCAGTCCTTCATGGTCTGGATTGGAGATTCATTTCCTATATAAACCTGAATGCCTGTTCCATTGTCCTTCTTCTCGGAATCGGATAGGGATTCAGTAACAAGGCTTGCTAGCTCTTCCTTTTCCTCAAATGCTGACAAAAGTGTCGCTGCATTATTGGAATCCGAAAGCTCAGGATACTTCAGAATATTTGTCGCTCCGCTGGTGTAAATCTTAAGATCCTCACTCTCAGCGAAGGTCTGTGCCAATGCATCAATCACATCAGAGACAATTCCTGAATGAATACCGGCTCTCTCCTTTATGCTTGCAATGTTTCCAAGATTAATCTCGTTCATTGCGAGTCCGTTTAATGAGGTGTTAAGCAGAATGTTGAGCTTAAGTATTGTCTCATTGTCAAGCGGCTCATATAAATCAAGCATCTTGTTTCTGACCATATTGTTGTTCATCACTATGACTGCTAACAGATGCTGCTCGTCAACCTGTGAAAGCTGGATGAATTTCACCTTGTTGTGATTGACATCCGGTGCAGAAACAAGTGTGGCATAATTGGTATTGTTTGCAAGTACCTTTGCCGCCTGCTTTAACACCTGCTCCATCTTCTCGGTATTTTCAATGACCAGCTCCTTCATATCAGAAAGCTCTTTTTCCTTCTTGTCATTGGTCTCTATAAGATGGTCTACATATAATCTGTAGCCCTTATCCGAAGGAATTCTTCCTGCTGAGGTATGTGGCTGTACTATATAGCCCATCTCCTCTAAGTCGCTCATCTCATTTCTGATTGTTGCCGAGCTCAGATTAAGGTCTGTATATTTTGAAATTGTACGTGAGCCAACCGGCTCTCCTGTGGCGAGATAATTGCGGATGATTGCATCCAGTATGGTAAGCTGTCTCTCGCTCAATTCTAGTTCTTTGTTTTCATTTTCCATTGGTCACACGCTCCATCTGAAGTATGCTTTTTAATTTGTTAGCACTCTGTATTTTGGAGTGCTAATTTTTTATCTGTACATAACATACCACCACCTATTAGCAATGTCAACCCTTGAGTGCTAATTTTTTTAAAGTAATTTTTAAAACCCTTGATTTTACAGGGTTTTCAGGCTTTATTAAATTTATATTAAATTGATTTTGGCGGTATTTACACCACTTTTACACCATTTTTCAATTTTTAATTTCAAGCTTAGCATCAAATAATACGAAAAAGCAGTCAATCCTAAATGTGAAAGACTGCTTTATATCAAATTTATTATTGCTTTGTGTGTATTTTTAGCTGATTGTCTATATCCCTTCCTGCCATATTTTTATGTTATGCAATAATCACCAGTCACTGCCACCGGAATCCCAGCTATCACCGGAATCCCAATCATAATCGCTGTCATAATCACTGCTCGAGCTGCCTGAGCTCTCATAATGGTCTTCATAATAGCCGCTATTCTCAAATTTAATAATCGAGCTGTCCCACACCAGATCTGAATAGTCAAAGCCATATAGAGATTTGTTATCCAAAATCTCCTGCGGAACATCCGAACGGCTGATTTCATTATAATCATAGCTGTCGTCATCGTATTCGAACCAGCTATAATGACTGTTTACATAGACCGTGTCATTATACTTGAAGTAATCAGTTTTACAATAATTGTGTATAGGTGTAATGAGCACAAGTGCAATTAGAAGTACAGTAATAAAATAATGCATGGCATGGCGCATTGCACTGCCTTTTGGCTTTTTAAGCCATGCTGCGTACATTCCAAACGGCTTAAACCTTTTGTGATTTTCAATAAAGTCTGTCAGGAAAAATGCGCCTACAATACCGGCAATACCCGATATCAGCAAATCCCAGCCAATGCCCTTATACGTATCATTGAGTGCAAATCCAACTATAATCAGGACAATGAACATAACAATGCCTATAACCATAGCAATAGATGGCTTAATGATATACTCATTTATATTTTTAGATGAAAATGTATCTGAAAACATCTTCTTCGTTTCCTGAGCAAAATTCTCATTCGTATGCTTCTGCTGATGCGCTTTTTGATTTAAAATCTCATCCTTTAATTTAAGATACAGCTCATTAACAGCATACGCCTCATCTGTACCCTGATATCGCACCGCCCGAGTGCCGTCGGCCTTATTTTTGTAGACGATAAATTCATTTCCATCCTGATAAATACCAAATGCCCTAGGCTGTCTGTAGTCTATTCCTATAAAAAATCGTGTGATTTCATATGGTGGAAGATGTCTGTCCTCGTACCATTTTGCAAGCTCTGCTATGGTCTTCGGCGTACCGTCTGCCGTCCTTTTTATTGAATTATTGCTGGCACCACAATAAGGGCACTGCTCAACAGTCTCAGGTATCATGGAACCACAGTATTCACATTTAATCTCCAATTTAATTCCCTCTGACTTTCTAAAACCTAAATTTCCATAAATATACTATCAAATATACTCCTCAAAGTCCATAATTCAGTTATTATTATTCCTAATCAAAATCTGTATGATTTTATCATAATTTTCCGGTCTGTGTGGAAACGTACAGTCTGTACATACCTTGATTTTTTTGCCATTCTTCTCTATGTATGTCTTACTTCCGGGACAGTTTGGCATACTATACATAGGACAATAACAAAACAGACAATTAAAGTCATCCGAAAGTCCCTTGTGACACGGAAAATATTTGCAATCTGTGTTTTTAAAGTATTTATAAGAGTTTTCCATTTTTATTCCTTCTATATTCATATGCTTTTCTCACAAAGCTCTCTGCAAAATACGGATTTGACGGATAATACAGGTGTGGAAATCCAAGCCAGTAATTATCATGGCTTATCACGCAGTCGTAGCTTCTGCCTGTGGCCGGCTTGGTCGCAATACAATCGGCTCCGTTATCGGTGCTGTCGTAATAATGAAATTCATGCGCCTTTATTTTTTCATTTGGCGGTAGAAAATTGCTATGCTTTTCCGCAAGCTCAATATATCCGAACCTGACCAGCTTTCCCTTAAAATGACACCCACCATCCAGTGCGCCCACAAGCTGCGACACACTCACATCATTTTGTGTATCTGTATTATATTGTGTATCTGCTTTGTTTTGTTCATCAGCCTTGTTTTGCTCATCTGTATCATCACAGATATTATGTATATATGTGTGAAGATACATAAATCCTCCACACTCGGCAACCGTCGGCATTCCGGCTCTAAAAGCTTTTTTTATGGCATTCAGCATAGATACGTTTTTACTCAGTTCCCTTGCATACAGCTCCGGATAACCGCCTCCAAGCAGCATTGCATCACAATTCTCTGGAAGGCTGGTATCGTGCAGTGGCGAAAAATACTGTAATTTTGCACCGCATTTTTCGAGCATTCTTAGGTTATCTTCATAGTAAAAGCAAAATGCTTCGTCCATGGAAACAGCTATGTTTACGGTATTATTTTGTTCTTGAAGCCTCATATGCTCTGCATTTTTTAAGGTTTGACGCTTATCTTTATCTGCACTTTCGCTGTCACCGATTTCATCTGCCGCTTCTGCTATATCTATAAACAAATCCATATCTATTGTCTTTTTTAGCCTGTCGGCAGATTTATTGAGCTGTTTTTTTATATCTGAAAGCTCGTCCGGCATGACAAGCCCCAGATGTCTGCTTGAAAGCCCGATATCCTTCTGTTCCGGAAAATACCCGACTACTTTTACGGAAAGCTCTTTCTCTATCAGAGGCTTTATGATGTCATAATAGCCCTTCGACATCCGATTGAGCAGCACGCCCTTAATCAAGTGATGCGTATCATACTGCAAAAAACCGGCTATAAGAGCAAGCACTGACTTTCCCTTTCCCTTTGCGTCCACCACGAGTATTATCGGAGTCTGCGTCACCTTTGCCAGATGGTATGACGAACCCTGCTCATATATTCCGCCAAGCCCGTCATATAATCCCATCACGCCCTCAAGCACCGCAAAATCACCATCGGCTCTTTCATCTAAGAAAAGCTGCACTGTTGTTTTTTCGTCCGTAAAAAACGTATCGAGATTTTTGGATGGCACGCCAAGCACCTTTTTGTGAAACATTGGGTCAATATAATCAGGTCCGCACTTATATGATGATACGTTTTTTCCGTTATCCTTTAATAGCTGCAGTAAAGCGCAGGTTATCATTGTTTTGCCACTGCCGCTTTTGGGCGCGGCTATCATAAAACGATTTATTTTCATGTGTTTATCCTTTATTTCATCATATACATTAAAAATATCATCGGTGGTTTATTATAGATGTTGTGCAACATAAAAGCCCAGGTTAAAATTCAAATGAACATATCCATACCGGATTTTCCGCCTGCATCAGATGATAATGCCCTATCTGCCTTGAGCGGCTGACCTGCAGTTGCACGATATCCTCATTTTTCACATCATATGCCGACAATATTTCCTTTATCTCACAAATTGTTTCCATGGAAATTGCATTTATCACTATACGGATATGTGGATTTTTTACTTTAAGAGCCTCTATTATCTCCTTTAGATTGCCACTGCTGCCTCCGATAAATGCGTGTGTCGGCATCGGAAGACTGTCAAGTCCGTCAGGAGCCTTTGCTTTTATCACATGGATATTTTCAAGTCCATGCTTTTCTTTATTTTGTGTGATAAGCTGCACGGCATTTTCCTTCTGCTCGATGGCATAAACCTCCATATCATCGGAAAGTAATGCGGCCTCTACCGCTATTGAGCCTGTTCCGCTTCCCACATCATATAGCACTGAATCCGATTTCAAATGCAGCTTGCAGATGCTTACATGCCTTACTTCCTCTTTGGTCATCGGAACCTTTTCACGTATAAAGGCTGCATCACTTAGCTGCGGTGTAACATTTTTTGCAACCGGATTGGGATTTTTTATCATGCAGATATACAGTCCCTCCCTTTTAAGCTTTGTGCACTCCTGCGGCGAAAGCTGCGATATAGTTTCATCCGGATATGATAGCTGGTAGCCTACAGTTACCGAGCATTTTTGTAAACCATACCTTTCGTCACTGCTTAATAGGTGTCCAAGCATATTAACGTCCCTGACACCTGACATCAGCATAAACGTTTTTGCATGATGGCTAATCCGTGATGTGATATTAGAAAGCTTTACTCCGTGGATGCTGCATATATACGCATCGCTGTAGGTTTCACCGACTGCTGCCGCCATATATGACACAGATGAAATTCCAGGAATGATTGACACATCCGCATTTAATTTTCCTTCTGATATTTCATTTTTTATCGCCAGATACAGCTTTCTGCTTCCACTGTAAAAGCCTGTATCTCCCGAGAATAATATAAGAACATTACTGATTTTTGCAATATCTGCACAAATTTCGTATAGATAAGGAATAATCTGTTCTGCAAGATAATACGGCTTTTTGTCTATCTTCGCACTGTATTTTTCTATCATACGGCTTGCGCCAAGAATAATATCAGCGCTTTCTATTGCATCTGAAACAGCTTTTGTCATGCAAGCATCATTTCCCATTCCAATGCCGGCAAGCAAGATATGAAGCTTGCTATATTTCCTGTCAATATATTCACAAACAGCTTCAAATGACATTCCATCATCCTGCACGCTTTGTCCCACAATATAGACCGGAATATTTTTATTTTTTGCGGCAGTTATTTTCTCAATAAAGCCCCCTGCCGCACCGCTTTTTTTGGTGACCAGACATCTGATATCATACTGATCAATAAGCGCCTCATTAAGCTGTGTGCTAAACGGTCCCTGCAATGCCAGAAGGTGCTTTCCTGTAATATCATTGTGCATGCATAAGCTTATGCTCTCAAGCCCCGGAAGCACGCGCACATACAATCTTTCCCTGACGTCTGAGGTTTTACAATACACTGACAGCTCCTTGCTTCCTGTTGTGAGCAGTATATTTCCGTCTGTATTGTTAAGTGCCTTTGCACATGCTTCATTGTCCTCAAAATAGCGGATATTATCATAATCTGCTGATATATCCGTATCTCTTTTAAGACGCACATATTCGATATTTTCTGATATGCTGCTATCCGCCTGATTGTCTGTAACAGCATGTGCCTCGTTAAACGCATAAACTGCCTGCTTTATATTTTCGGTAACAACGGCTGCATACGGATGGGTTGCATCCACTATGAGCTTACATTTTTGTTCCGCAAAAAAGCTTCTCATGCCTTCGCTGTCCATACGCCCCATATGAACATGCGCGAACGGATTTTCCTGCAGCACGATTTCACCGTATTCTGTTGCCACGCAAACCGTATGCTCTATGCCTCTTTCACACAGATGCTCTGATAGCTTACGTCCCTCTGTTGTTCCTGCAAAAATCAGTATTTTACTCAATCTGATATCCTCTCCTTGTGACAAGCTTTCCGTCAATTATTTGTGTACCCTCATTGCCGATAAAGACTGTCGTAAACATGTTGACCTGTGCACTGCGAAGCTCACCGAGAGTACAGACCGTATAGCTTGTTCCCTCACGTCCGATATTTTCGACATAGCCGCAGGCTCTATCCGGCTCGATTGCACGAAGCAGAATATCACAGGCTCTCATCAGATAGTCCTTTCTCTTGTGGCTCGACGGATTGTACAGTACTATGACAAAATCACCCTCTGCAGCAGCCACAAGGCGCTTTTCAATCTTATCCCACGGCGTGAGCAGGTCACTTAAGCTGATGGTACAAAAATCATGGTTTAATGGTGCTCCAAGCACCGCCGCACCACTGTTTGCCGCTGTAATGCCGGGTATTACCGAAAGCTCTACGTTATCGTATTCCTGCCCAATCTCATACATAAGAGAGGCCAGTCCGTATATTCCGGCATCGCCACTACATACAAGGGAGACTGTTTTGCCCTCAAGTGCCTTTTTAAAGCACAGATGACATCTTTGTTTTTCCTGACGCATCGGAGTGGTCAAAAGCTCTTTTGTCTGGAATTTTTCTCCAAGCAGCTTTATATATACGGTGTATCCCACTATGACATCACTCGCTTCCAGGGCGTCAATCGCCTGCTTTGTCATCATGCTTTCAAAGCCAGGCCCCATACCTACTATGTAAATTTTATTCATGTTAATCTCCATCTCTACTAATTTTATATAACCATGCAGCTATTTGCAATTTTTTAATGATACGATGGTCAAAAAGTATTTTACCCCTCATTTATGATTAATCAGGATACCTTGCTGCCGCAACCGTTACACTGTCATATTTATGTTTTTTATAAATAAGTTCTCCTGCTTTATTGCATTCCCTGCTGCCTGCAAGCACTGCTGCACGCTCGCACACGTTGTCCACTCCAACATGCTCCCTGACAAACTGCGAGGCACTGAATTCTCCCTGCACCGCCATGAGCTCATCCGCGGTATAAGTGACAAAATCTATCCTGTTTCTATCGCAAAATTCCTTTATTCCCGGTTCATCTTTTTTCACATCTATTGATGCGATCATGTCTATATCCGAAATATCTATTTGCAGCTTTAAAAGACTTTGTCTGATTGCCCTGTCAATATTTTCAAATGCTGTATTTCTTCTGCACCCAATACCAAGTACAAATTGTGTGGGTTTTAAATAAATACTGCCATTTTTCAAGTCCTTTGCTTTTTCGCATGATACTACAATATCAGCACCGCAAGCAGGTGAGAAATCCACTGTTTTTATTGCATCAGCACTCATATCAGCTTCATCTAAAAATGCCTTTATAAGGCTTCTGTGCTTAGCCGGGATGTGCTCCCAGTCGACCGACAAAGTAACCACTTCCCCCGCCAATACCTTTGATGATACTCTGGCGATGCCATCTTTATTGACTATTGCAAGCCTGCATTTTTTTGCAAAAACATCAACAGCAAATTTATTATTGATATCAGTAGCAGTTGTTATAACAGGTGTGGCATTCATCAGTGCTGCTAATAATACCGCAAGCTCATTGGCACCTCCCATATGCCCTGAAAGAACCGGAATAACAAACTGCCCCAGCTCATCTATCACAATAACAGGACTGTCTTTAAGCTTGTTATTTACAGAAGAAGCTATAGCCCTCACTGCAATACCGCATGCCCCGATAAAAATCAGAGCCTTTTTTTCACTCATCTGTGTAGCTGTCCAGTCTGATATATTTTGTGATATGTAGAGGATATTTCTAAAATTTTCATCGGTCGTATTTTTAATATTCTCATCCGATAATCTCGAGCACTTGGTAAAAACCTCCACCTCATATGCACTTTTTTCAAGCTTATAAGCTATGTCACATGACAGCTCATAGCCCTTTTTTGTGAAGCTTACAATGCAAATTTTCATATTTTCAGTTCCCATATATTTCCCATATTTATATATTCACACCTTTTTTAATCGTTATCCTTTGACTCTACTGAAGCCTTGCGATACTCTGTCGAAAAATCCGGCGCGTAAAGTCTTGATTTCTCGTAATGCCGGTGAGCTATGACATCCCCCACAAGCACTATCGCTGTCTTTGTGATATTGTGCTCTCTCGCAGTCTGCTCCAGTGTAGCGACAGTGCACACGTATGCCTCCTCCTGTGGCCATGTTGCCTTGTATACAATTGCAGCTGGTGTATCTGCCGCGTATCCTCCCTCAATAAGGCTTTCCGTAAGCTTCTCTAAAAGCCCGGTGCTTAAGTAAATCGCCATGGAAGCGTGGTGTGAGGCAAAGCTTGCTATGCTCTCCTTAGGCGGCACCTTCGTGCGCCCCTCCATGCGAGTGATGATGAGCGACTGGGAAATACCGGGGAGCGTGTACTCAATGTTGAGCGATGCAGCAGCGCCAAAGCACGCGCTCACGCCCGGACAGCTCTCATATGGTATTAAAAGAGTATCAAGCTCATCCATCTGCTCTCGCACTGCGCCGTATATGCTTGGCTCTCCGGTGTGCAGGCGCACAGTAATTTTTCCGTCTGCCTCAGCAGCTTTCATGACTGCGATGACCTCATCCAGTGTCATTTTTGCACTGTTATATATTTCACAGCTCTTCCTTGCATAGTCCAAAAGCTCTGGATTAACAAGCGAGCCTGCATAAATTATCACATCTGCCTTTTGTAAAAGACGCATTCCGCGTACTGTTATTAAATCTGCTGCGCCTGTTCCTGCGCCAACAAAGTAAACCATTTTTCTGCCTTTCTGCTTTTTGCAAGCTCACCAAATTCGTTTGAATACATGATACAGTCTATCTCAAGTCTGCCCTTTGCTCTCTTATCCAGATAAAAGCATATGCGCTCCATCGCATAATCCATTACCTCATACAGCCTGCCGCTTTCCTTAAGTGCCGCCAGGGCCTCCTCTGTCGTAAGGCTGTCCATAATGCGCTTTATGTATTCGGGCGCTACACCGCACCTAAACGCAAATGCCGTCAAAAGCTCTATCCTGCAGTCTGCCTCCCTCGAATGAGTGTTCATGATGCCTCCGGCCACCTTTATGAGCTTACCTATATGCCCTGTCAAAAGCATCCTCTTAAAGCCCATATCTGCTGCCATATCAATTGTTTCACCGATAAAGTTGGAGCATTTGACACTCCTGTCCAGATCATAGCCATAGCTTTCCTTCATAAAGTCAAGACCGTAATTTCCCGGAGCAACCGCCACATAATCATACCCAAACGAATATCTCTGCCTAAGCTCCACCCTTATCGTATCAATAAGAGCCTGTGAGCTCATAGGCTCAACAATACCGCTTGTGCCGAGAATTGATATACCACCAACTATCCCAAGCCTAGGATTAAAGGTCTTTTCTGCAAGCTCCTTTCCCTTTGGAACCGAGATTGTGATGTCAAGTGTCCCCTTAAAATCCAAAAGCACACAGACCTCCCTTACCTCTTTTTCTATCATCTCACGCGGCACATGATTGATAGCCGCGTTTCCGACAGGCTGGTCTAATCCGGGTTTGGTGACTCTTCCCACTCCGTTACCACCATCTATATTTATGATAACCAAATCCTGCCTTTTTTTGCATAAAGCAGATGTATCTGAATGCAAAATCCGTACAGAAGCATATATATAGGCTCCGGTGGTCACATCCGGGTCATCCCCTCCATCCTTTATCACAGCACAGCTTACCTCGTTTTCACTTCTTTTTATGTCGGTGATATCAGCCGTGTAAGCTATTCCCTTAGGTGTCTGAATCGTTATTTTGTTTTTAGCCTTTCCGGTTAAAAGCATATATGCCGCTGCCTTTGATGCCGCTGCAGCACAGCTTCCTGTGGTAAATCCGTATCTCATAATCAACTAAATACCCTCATGCATCAGCCTCTATCAACCAGACTGTAAATCAGCGCATTGCATATAGCTGCCGCAATATTGCTGCCGCCCTTTCGTCCGACATTTACTATGTATGGCACTCCTGTCTCCATAATAAGCTCCTTGGCTGCCTCCACATTGACAAAGCCCACCGGCACACCGATTACAAATGCAGGCTTATATATTCCTTTTTCTATCATATCGTACAGCTCTATAAGCGCTGTCGGTGCATTTCCTATCGCAAAAATCACAGGCTTATCTATCCTTGATGCAAACTCCATGCTTACTGCCGCGCGCGTTGTCTTTTTCTCCTTTGCAATAAGAGCGACCTCATCATCAGCCATAAAGCAGTGCGCCTGTCCCCCGAATTTTGCCAGATACTTTTTATTTATGCCTGAAAGAGCCATGTTGGTATCGGTCACTATATCAGCGCCCTCTGATATCAGCCTTTTTGCGATAGCAACGGCGTCCTTAGAGTATTTAAGCGTCTGTATATAATCAAAATCAGCACTCGTGTGTATGACTCTTTTTGTTATCATCTCCTGATCAGCAGGCAGCGTAATCTGCATTTCAGACAGCTCATGTGAAATTATCTCAAAGCTCCTCTTTTCAATCTCCATCGGCTCTAACTGTTTAATTTTTTTCAATACACTCACCTATCACTTTCAATAATCTTACATTTTCATCATAAGTCTTTACCGCCACACGAAAATACCCTTGTGAAAGCCCCACATAGTTGGAGCAGTCCCGTATCAGTATTCCCTTATTAAGCAGTATATCATATAATGGAAGCTTGCTGTAAAACAGTATGAAATCAGCATCACTTTTATATACCTTAAACCCAAGCTTTTTCAGTCCATCTGACAGCAGCCTTCTTTGTCCGCTCACATACGATGCCGTTTCTTTAATATACTCTGATTCCATAATGCATGCCTCTCCTGCCATCTGTGCCAGGACAGACACGTTCCACTCCGGCAGATTTCTTTGAACCTTTTGTCTTACTGCCTCATTTTTACTGAGCATATATCCAAGTCTTACTCCCGGAATAGCAAAAAGCTTGGTAAAGGCTCTTACAACAATCAGATTGTCATAGTCACATAAAAGTGACAAAACCGAATAATTTTTTTCACAAAAGCCCATGAAGCATTCATCTGCCACCACATAAATATGCTTTTCTTTGCAATGCCCTATTATTTGCTTCATGAAAGTGCTGTCCGAAAGATACCCTGTCGGATTGTTTGGATTTGCGATAAAAAATATATCTGTATCAGCTGTAAGCATATCCATTAAAGCATCCAGCCGTGCAGCAGGAGAAAAATCACTCTGTTCATCAAGCAGACAATATCTGATATCACAGCCTACTGCCCCAAGTACGTGCTCATAGCCGAAAAAGCCCGGAGCTAAAAGCACTGCTTTTTTTGGCTTTATGGCATGAGCTATCGCCATAAAAAGCTCTGAGGCTCCGTTTCCGGGAATTACATCCTCGCTTTGTATGCTGCAGCCTTGCTGTGTGAAATACTCTGATATCGCTTTTTTAAGGCCACTGCATGCCATGTCGGGATATCTGTCTGCATACGAAAGTGCATCACTCATAGCCTCTTTAACAGAATGCGGTATGCCAAGAGGATTGATATTTACCGAAAAATCCATATTTACTTTATTGTTGTATATGTCACCGCCATGGATGCTTTTCATTCAAGTCCTCCATCTATTCTTACATCAATTCTTCCATATTTAAAGCAATATTAAAACAAGACTCATAACCGCCACAGATAAAAGCTCACACAAAAACGCAGTAATATACATCAGCCTGTTTGCACGCTTTATATCCTCGTACTCTATCTCTCGCAGCCTGTCTCCTATGTATTTTTTTTTCACAAGCTTTCCAAAATATACTGCATCACCTGCCAGCCGCACCCTTAAAGCCCCGGCACACACGGACTCTGTCTGGGCTGAGTTGGGGCTTGCGTGATTGAAACGGTCTCTTTTAAAAATACGGTATGCATTTCGTCCATCAAACTGCCTGCCACCAATAAATGCCGCACCAATCATCAGATATGCACTGATTCTTGCCGGTATGAAATTGACCACATCATCAAGCCTTGCCGCAAATCTGCCAAAATACATATATTTATCATTTTTGTAGCCAAGCATGGAATCCATCGTATTCACGGCCTTGTATACAAAGCCAAGCACCGGCCCGCCGATTGCCGTGTAAAGCATAGGTGCGATCACTCCGTCAGATGTATTTTCAGCTACCGTCTCAACTGCCGCCCTTGTGACGCCTGCCTCATCAAGCACAGATGTATCTCTGCCAACAATCATGGAAACAGCTCTTCTTCCGGCTTCAACTCCGTCTGTCCTTAGCGCATCGTACACCCTCATGCTCTCCACCCGAAGACACTTTGTGGCAAGAATCTGCCACGTCATAACAGCCTCTGCTATTACCCCGGCATACAGATTTATGCTGTATGCTGCCACAATAATAATTACCGACATTGCAAAAGTTGCAAAAATTACAGTAAAAGCAAGAAGCATGCCTCTTTTATATTTTATTAAATTTAATTTTTTTTCAGAGATATTATATCCGGCATCACAATTAAGCATCTTATCGAGAAAAGAAATGAGTGAGCCGATAAGCCTGACCGGATGCGGTATAAAATGCGGATCTCCTATTAATAAATCAAGCATAAAACCTGCTATAAATGCAAAAATATGATAACACATATGTTAGTCCTTCTTAAATAAATCATAGCGATATGGGCACTATTTCATTAAACACAATCTCATTGCCCTCAACCGCCACCTCACACGAGTAGCCACAGCCGTTTTTCACCTGGTAATCATAGTAATCCATATCACAGTAATGGCTCATTATCGCCATGATAGTCCCTCCATGCACAAAAAATACTATTTGTATCTCTTTATCAGGCATAGCCCTCTTAAGCTCTAATGCCTGTGTGAGTGCCCTCTCAAAGCCACATATACTCCTTTTGCAAAACTCTTTTCTGCTCTCTCCGTTTGGAAAGGCAAGTGTTCCACCACTGTCAATCCACGCCTGATATGAGTCCCTGAAACGAATATCTGTGCTAAGTTCCTTATAGCTTTTTAGCTCCCATTCACCGAAATCCATCTCTGCAAACTCTTTTACGGTATGAACTTTATGGTGCTGTGAAACCGGCAAAATAATCTCTGCCGTCTGTTTACAGCGCCTCATTGGACTGGTAATAATTATCTGCTCCTTTAAGCTATTTTCCTCCAAAGCCTTGTATACACCATTATTTAGCGCATTTTCTAGTTCAAAAACTCCGGCTTCATCGAGTGGCTCATCTGTCCTTCCCAGATATCTGTGCTCTCTGTTTGAGACAGTGCAGCCGTGTCTTATAAAAATACAGTTTATTTTATTTTCTGACCGATTCCACATATTACACGAACCACCTCATCTGCTTTTTTTGCAAGCAGTATCTCAGCTCTGCCTGTCTGCTCCCTGTACCCTCTCTCAAATGCATCAAGAGGCACTATGCCGTTTCCAATCTCATCAGCAATGACTATAGTATCCTGATTTTTTTCTGCAAATTGCATGAATTTCAAAAGATATTCCTGCAGCGGAAGATTTTTCTCGAGCACGGCCCTGATAAAATAATGAAATTTATCTATTATGAGTATCCGCTCATCATCGACGGCAAAATCCCATGGCCAGTCCATGTATGATGCCTTATCATCACAAGCATTATCTTTTAGAAAAAGGCAGTCATACACATCATATTTTTCTGTTTTTTTTATCATATTTTCAAGCACATAATCAAGCTTTCCCTGTGCCACTCCGCCTATCACAAGCTTCATATTTTCTCCAATTCCAAAGTTTAAATTTCATAGTACAACTTTTATCAAAATTCTTATCCGTACCATTCCTATATACAAAACAAATATACTAAATAATAAAAGAGACACAACCCAGAGCCACTGCCATGGCGCACTCACATATACACACAAAATACCCTGCCGTATCGCCTGTGATGCCGCCAAGCTCCTTTTTTGTTTTCACATAATAATACCAAAAGCTAAGTGCTGCCGCAATGATCATAGCCAACGCATAAGGCAGTGACACAATGAGTAAAACAGCCATACACAGTGCAAGCTGGATGTATAGTGCTGCCCTCACGATCGTTCTGTGTGCAGTGTCCGCAAACATAAATAACAGTCCATCGCTTTTTGCCGATTTAAATGACACAACAGCTATTCCGCTTAAGCATCTTGCGATGAAAAAGCCTGCACAAAAAACAATAAATGCTTTATCATTCATTATCTGAGAAAACGCTCCCATGAATAATAATCCGTAGGCTGCAAGCATTATAACGGCAAACGCCCCTATATGTGAATCCTTAAGTATTGTAAGCTTTTCCTCCCGTGGCTTGTATGAATGAAACGCATCCATTGTATCCATAAAACCATCTATGTGAAAGCCTCCCGTAACCGCTATCGGAATCAGCGCACCTACGCATACATAGCATATATCCGTCACTCCAAAATGAGAGTATATATATCTCCAAAGCATAAGAAGCAGTCCAATCACAGCTCCTATCCACGGAAAGAATACCAGCATGTACTTCATGTCATCATCATTCCATTTAAATTGTGGCATAGGTATCTTTGAATACATGGAAAAAGATACTATGCACGACCTTATTAACTTCATAATACACTTAACCTCCACACTGCTTCACTTAACCGTCACCGGAATGCCTGCAACCACCTCAACGACACGCTCTGCCATCGCTGCAAGCCCTCTGTTTACAATACCCATTGCCTTTATGTAATTCATCGTTGATTCATCATAGCTGACTCCGTCTTCAAATACATTGTTTGTCACAATTACAAGCTCAGCAACATTTTCACTTAAGATACTGACTTCTTTTAACACCTTTTTACTCACACGGCGTATTTGGGTATTCTCATAATCTTTCATATTTTCAGTATCATCCAAAGCCTCTTTTTCAGCTTCGGCAGCCTGCATACCGGAAGCATCTACCGGTGGAAACATCTCATTTGCCACAAGGTTTGACATACACTCAAGCAGTGCTGACCGCCCGGTTTTTAAACAGTTTTCTGATTGCAGCTTAGAAACCGCATTTTGGATATTACGAGGCTGCTCGATGGTAATAAAGCCTTTTCCGGCACGAAGTCTTCTGTGCCTGTCTATCTTCCTCTGACCCTCATCATCAAATATCTGCATGGTAGCAATGTAATATTTTTCTTTGCAGCCTTTTTTATTTGACGCGTGACAAATATATTCTTCAGCATATGCTGATTTACCGCTGCCACTGCCGCCTGTTATAAGTGTAATCATCTAAACGTACCTCTCATACTGTGATACCGAGATATCGTCAAAGGTTGTCCGTCCTTTGTATACGCTAAGTGCCATATCCAAAAGCGCAAACATCATCACGGCACCTGTTCCCTCTCCAAGCGCAAGGGATGCTCTTATGACAGGTCTTACGGAAAGTGCCTCACACAAAAGCGCCACGGCAGGCTCCCTGCCCTCATGTGATGGAATGATAAAATCAGTAACTCCGGAAAGAAGCCTTCCTGCTGCCAACGCAGAAACCATGCTTATCACTCCGTCGAGCACAACAGGAATATGGTATAATGCACCGCCTATACACACTCCGACAAGTCCTGCAATATCGAGTCCTCCGACTGTCATAAGTATCTCAAAGGTGTCCTTATTATATAAATCATACTTTTCTATTGCGCTCTCAATTACACGGATTTTCTTCTCAAGCCCACTGTCGTTTAGGCCTGCTCCTCTTCCTGTCACCGTGGCCACATCGCACCTTAGCATGGCGGCTGCCATTGCCGCGCTTGTGGTGGTGTTTCCTATACCCATCTCACCGGTTGCAATAATTCTGCAGCCGTCTGCCTTACACCCACGCACTATTTCTATACCTGCTGCAATCGCTTCAAGTGTCTCAGCCCTTGTCATGGCAGGCTCTTTTGCAAAGTTTCTCGTGCCCATGCGCACCTTTCTTTGAAGCAGCCCTTTAACACTCTCGTCACTGTTTATTCCTATATCCACAGGAATTGTATCAGCCCCTGCAGTCATTGCCATGCGTCCGACAGATGAAGCCTTCCTTGCCATGGATTTTGCAACTGCAAGTGTTACGTCCTGTCCTGACTGGCTGATGCCCTCAGCGACCACACCATTATCCGCACACATTATTATGACCGCCTTTTTTGAGATATCTATATTTTCATCTCCCAAAACAGCGCCGATTTTGGCCGTTAATAGCTCAAAATCACCCATGCCGTCGAGCGGCTTTGCCACCGAATCCCAGTTTGAACGGATTTTTTTGTACATTTTTGCATCAGGTGGAGTTATTTTTAATTTTTTTAATTCTTCAACTGTAAAATGGTCAGAAATAATATTATTTTCAATCATATTTTGCCTCACGAAGCATGCCGTACACTGCATCCATATCCAGATACTCTCTCAGTGTATCCGCAAGCCTGTCATACTGTTTTTCCTTAAAGCTCTTATAGCTTACAATAGCACTGTCATTCACATCAATACCCTTTTTATCGGCAATATAATCCACTATCACTCTGGCGGCCTCTGCAGTATCAAAAATGCCGTGGATGTACGAGCCATACACATTTCTGCCATCAGATATGACATTATTTAACTCATTTTTCCTGTCAGCACAAGCCCCATGCTCATCTGAAGCTGTGCTATATGCGCTCTTACCCATATGTATCTCATAGCCCAGAAAGTGACAGCCTGAAATCCTGCTCAATACACCTTCTACATGTGCTATTTCACCGCTTGTCTGAAGCCGTGTCTTGCTGTCTTTTAGAACGGTATCTATAGGAAGAAGCTCCATGCCACGCATATATCCCCCCTCCTCGACACCATCGGGGTCGGCTATTGAAGCCCCAAGCATCTGATAGCCTCCGCATATTCCAAAAACAGGTATCTCACAGGAGAGCTTTTTGACAGCGGCCTCAAGTCCGTTTTGTCTCATCCACAAAAGATCTCCCATCGTATTCTTGCTTCCCGGCAAAAATACTATATCCGGATGACGCAGCTCATTTACTGTTGACACATACCGCACTGTTACCTCGGACATTTGCTCAAAGACATTGAAATCCGTGAAATTTGATATTCTCGGATATCTGATGACCGCTATATCAATAAGCCCATCTGTCTTTTTGTCAAAGCGCTCTGTCAGGCTGTCCTCATCCTCAAGCTGTACATCCATATATGGCACCACTCCGGTGACAGGCACCCCGCCTCTCTCCTCAAGCATCTGTATCCCCGGGTCAAGGATCGTCTTGTCTCCACGGAATTTATTGATAATAAGCCCGCAGACACGATTCTTTTCCTCATCGGTTAAAAGCATAAGTGTGCCAAGCAGCTGCGCAAAAACACCACCTCTGTCGATATCACCCACGAGCAGCACCGGTGCATCCACCATATGCGCAAGCCCCATGTTTACAATATCATTTTCCTTCAGATTTATCTCCGCCGGGCTTCCTGCGCCCTCAATCACTATGATATCAGCATACTCCTCAAGCTTTTTAAACGCCTTTTTTATATCCGGTATGAGAGTTTTCTTGTATGCAAAATACTCTCTCGCCGGCATGTTCTTAAGCACCCTTCCGTTTACAATCACCTGTGAGCCTGTGTTATTTGTGGGCTTTAAAAGAATAGGATTCATGCACACCATAGGCTTAATGCCTGCTGCCTCAGCCTGCATCACCTGTGCCCGTCCCATCTCAAGTCCTTCGTCTGTTATATAAGAGTTGAGCGCCATGTTCTGTGATTTAAACGGTGCCACTCTGTATCCGTCCTGTCTGAAAATACGGCACAAGCCCGCGACAAGAAAGCTCTTGCCTGAATTGGACATTGTACCCTGTACCATAATTACCTTTGCCATATATATACCTGCTGTCTGAATTTATGTGGTAGCTTTATCATGAATATTAAACTGTAGTGTGAACAGTAACTTCCTTAAAGCTGTGCCAATTGTTCCTCATGAAAAGGAATTTTTATAATTTTTCCTGTAGAGACTGCATACTCATAAAGTCTGCTGTTAAACTGCTCATATGTGCCAAACTCTGTTCTGTCACATATAACGCCCTCGCATGCATCAATAAGCTCCTTTGCCTTTTCAATAAGGGCATCGTCTACAGGCTCAAAGCTTCTTGCGCTGACAATCTCAGCAGAAAGCGCCTTTGCCGCAGGATAATCCAGATCATTTTCATAGATGATTCCTGTCGCAAACGGGATACCCTTTCGCTGTAAGCTCCTGAAGCTTTTTCTGCCCAGGCCCCCTCCTGCTATAACAAATATCCTCGCCCTTCCATCCGGTTTTTCCAGCTCTAAATCCTCTCCTGTTTCGTCAAAGCTTCCTGCCGTAATTCCAAAAAGCCCTGAAACATATTGGTCAGTAAATACATCCTCAGGAGTTCCGTATCTGTCCACATATCTGCCATCTATACACAAAATATGGTCTGACACACGCTTTGCCATATCAAGCTCATGGAGCGACATGATAACCGTAAGATTCTTCTGTCTTTTAAGCCTTTGGAGTATTGATAAAAACTCAAGCTTGTACTTTATATCAAGATATGAGGTAGGCTCGTCTAACACTATAATCTCCGGCTGCTGACATATAGCCCGCGACAGCATGACGCGCTGTCTTTGTCCATCGCTTATCTTTGTAAAATCCTTATCTTTTATCTGTGATACATTGACCAGCTCCATCGCCTCATCCACAGCCTTTTTGTCCTCATCCGAAAGTACTCCAAACCGGCCTGTGTATGGATATCTGCCGGTCGCAACCACATCATAGCAGCTCATAAGCTCCGTCTTTAGCTTATCGGTGAGCACAACAGCCATTTTCTTTGCAAATTCATTGCCATTCATCGTCACTACATCACTTTTATCAAGATATATCGTACCACTCACAAGCGAAAGCTGTCTTGCAATACTTTTTAAAATAGTCGATTTACCGGCACCGTTTGGCCCGATTAATGTGAGAATCTCTCCCCTCTTCAGGGAAAAATCAATATTTTCAATGAGCGGCCTGTTATCATATCCAACGGCCATCTTTTGAGCAGTAAAATAATATTCCATCAGACATTTTTCTCCTTGCTGCGTCTTATCATGATAAACAGCACTACCGGTGCACCAAATACTGCCGTAACCGTGCTGATACTAAGCTCCGTAGGCGCAAACATCATCCTTGCAAGCAAATCACAAAACAGGCAGAACACCGCTCCCCCAAGGAAGCAGGCCGGTATCATATATATGGGCCTTGTGCTCTTTAGCATGCTTTTTACTATGTGTGGCACGGCTATTCCGACAAACGATATCGGTCCCGCAAATGCCACTATACAGGCGGAAAGCAGGCTTGAAAGCAATACCAGAAGCACCCGGATACGCTTTATGTTTACACCCAGATTTATGGCATATGACTCTCCGAGCTGATATGCCATAAGAGGCTTTGACATGAGAAAAACAAAGATAAATGTGATTCCCACCACAATGCTCATCACCCCAACGCTGTCCCAGGTCATGCCCGAAAAGCTTCCCCTTGACCAGTTATGCAGATTTACTATGTCGGAATCATCTGCAAATGTCACCACAAACTCAGTCACCGCAGAGCATATGTAGCCAATCATGACACCGCTCACCACAAGCATTGACATGCTGCTTACTTTTCTTGAAATGATAAGCACAAAGCCCATTGAAAGCATTGCTCCCAAAAACGCCGCTGCAATCATGGCTAGTGAGCTCACACGTATGGCATTTCCAAGTAAAAATACCATAACAAGTGCCACAATCATCTTAGCTCCCGATGATATACCAAGCACAAAAGGTCCCGCGATTGGATTATGAAAAAAAGTCTGCAAAAGATAGCCTGCAAGCGCTAACGCCCCACCCAATATCATCGCTGCGATAGCTCTTGGCATGCGGATATCCCACACAATACGTCCTACCCTGTCTGAATGGTCATAAAGTGTCGCAAATGCAGCCTTAAACGATATGTGTACAGTTCCTATGCACACATTCATGATAAGCAATATAATAATTAAGATTATAAGAATAATAAATGTTGTAAAACACCTTATTTTTCTGGTTTTTTCCATGTTGTAGCTCCGCTTTTTATCTTTTTGTGCTATTGATTTTCCTGCATTCTGTCATATCCGGTAACAATTCAGCTCACCAAATACATTCCACAAATCACAGTTATCTGAGCTTAAACAGATATTTCATGCCGCTGTCGGGTACACCTGTAATCATCGAATGCATATCATCAATCATATACCCGATGGACATAGACTGCTGATACATATCGTTCGTGGTGCAAAATACATTGCCGTCTTTGACTGCCCTAAAATCAGCAAGCACCGGGCACTTGTCCAAAAGCTCATTCATATTCTTCACACCGCCGTCTATCGCACTGTTATATATCAGATAGTCAGCATCTATTGCTCCATTGTAGAAATCCTCTAGCTGCATATTCATTGTTGACCTGCCTGTATCGTCGTCATTTGATGCATCAAAAATATATTTTCCGCCGGCAAGCGAAATCATCTTTGGCACATAATCTGTACTTTTGCGCACCTGAACCTGACCATTGGATGTGATATAGAAAAATGCAACTGTATCACTTTTTGTGGCATCATCCGTATCGGTACCATCCGTCTTTGCGATGCGATTTACAATATCCACCTGCTCATTAAAGAGCTCATCGGCCTTTTCATCCCGGTCTGTGAGCGCTCCGAAAAACTTCACCCACTCCACTCTGCCGAGCGGCTCCTCTTCATAGCTTGAGTACTCGATTATTGAAGGGATCTCAAAGCTTTTAAGCTTTTCAGTTACCTGTGGCGAATGGGTAATCATAGTATTTTCTATGGCAAGAGAACAGTTTTCTGACACCAAAAGCTCATAATCGGGCTTTGAATATTTGCCGGCATATAGCATTCTGCCACTTTCAAGAGCCTTTCTTGCACTGTCAATGTACCAGCCATCACTGTCAAGCCCCGAAAATTTAATAGTGTCCACTGCATCAAGCTTGTCAAACATATCCATCACACCTGATGCGACCAGATACAAATCACTTACAGGCTCCTTCAATACAATGATATCCTTGTCAATATCCTTTGGAGTCTTTCTGCCCTTTGGCACGGTAAGTATTTTGGTACCGTCCTTTGTCGTAAGTATCTTGTATCCACCCTCATAATAGTCAACAGAAAAATTCTTTGCATATAAAAGCTTCATACTGCTCTTATATATAAGACCGTTTTGTGCCTCTGCCTCAGCCTTCGATTCGGTATTCCCTGAATCGGAAGAAGGACTGTCGCAGCCTGACAGCCAGAACAGTCCTATAATTGATATCAATATATATATAATTATCTTTTTTCTTCCATGCATAGCTTAATTATTCTCCATCCTCACCAAGCACCTCTGTAGCAGAATCTGAATGGAAGGTAAGTGTGTACTCAACCTCGTGCGGCTTGCTCATAGCAACTGTATCTCCGATAACCTGCATAGGTGTATCAAGCTTAACCGGAATTTCAAATACAGAATTGCCGTCTGTATTTACAGGCATATATTTCTGTCCGTCAACTATCATATAATCATAGTTTGGACTGCTCCACTGCACTGTTGCAGTAGCGGCTCCACCGCTTATAGTCACCTCAGCCGGTGATGCAATGCTCGCCTTACCGCTTCCGCCCTCGAAATCAAGATTGATATTGTATGTTCCGTCAGGAAGCTCTTTTCCTGCACTTTCAGATACGCTTGCATCTGCGTCCGCAGGTGTGGCATTTGAAACCTTTACCTTGTGGTCATACCATTTGCCCTTTGTACCGATAAGTGCAAGGTCAAATTCCTCATCCAAAACAGGAACCGGTATATCAAACGCATTGACCTCCTCAGTTGTGCCATCGCCATAATCGACAGTCTCGACAGTTGGCTCCAAAAGCTCAGCCTTGTCCTTTGAGGCATCCTTTGCTGTTCCCAAAAAGAGATTTACAATGTGTGTGGATGTAAGAGCAACATGTATTGTTGCCTTGCCATCCTTCACGGTGAGTGTACCTTTGTTGTCATATGCATCATTCACATGAAACATTGAGCTGTCTGTAGTAAACTCTGCTGTATATGTACCATCTGAAAGTGCTATCTTTTCTGTTTTTTCAGCCTTTTTTGTGCTCTCTGTCGCGTCCTGCACTGCTTTTTTGCTTTCTGTTTCAGCTTTTGCATTCTTATTACCACATGCTGCCAGGCTCATGGCACAAACCAGTGCCAGTGCAATGATGTAAGTAAACTTGTTTCTGAATAATTTTCTCATGTCCGATATACTGCTCCTGTTATTTTATAGCTTCCCCACTATACATTTAAGTAACTGCTACTTGCTCATAGCAGCCGCTGTATGCTCAACATAAAGCTTCTGGATACCCTCAATCTCACCAAGTCCGTTAATCTGTGTATCGATTTTATCAAACTTTCCTGATGCCTTAAACTGTGAAAGCCATGAATCATCATCACTTCCCGCCATATCATTGTTGGCATGGTCTCCTGCAACAACCATAAGCGGACGAAGAATGACATTCTTGTAACCAGCGGCTGACACCTTCTCAATGACAGACTCACATGATGTATCCTCCGGCTCACCCTCTACAGTTCCGATAAATACGTTCTCATAACCCAAATCTGTCATCTGGCTCTGCATCTGGCTGTATGAAATCTTTGCTGTATGGCTTGTTCCATGTCCCATAAATACAAATGCTGTGCCCTCTTCCTTTGCAGCATCAAGGCTGTCATAGCCTGCCTTCTCTACTGCCTCTTTTGTAAGAATTTCTGCAACAGCCTTTTTATCCTCATTTACAACTGTTGCATCACTTCCAACCTCACCGAGGAGTGGCTCTGCAATCTTTACAGACTCAAATTTGTCCTTATACTTCTCTACTGCCTCTGAAAGCTCGTCGTACTCTGCTCCATGCATCAGGTGTGTAGGCTGTACCACAAGATTCTTTACACCATTTTTGACTGCACGCTCAAGTGCCTGATCCATATTGTCAATCTTCTCGTCATCTCTTGCCTGTACATGATTGATGATAATCTGTGCTGTGAAGGCTCTTCTGACTGACCAGTCAGGATTTGCAGCTGCTATTGCATCCTCCACACCCTTGATATCAGCCACACGGCTGTCGTTGAAGGATGTCCCAAAGCTTACTACAAGAATCTCGTTCTCGCCGATATCATCCTGGTTTCTCGGATCATCCTTTGAAGCATCGCCTGTATCTCTGCCGAAATAGTCAGGATCAGCATTTTCTCCCTCTACAAGCTCCTTCTGTGCGTCTGTGAGCTTGTCCCAGGCCTCCTTAGCCTCCTTGCACTGCTTATCTGTATCATCTGTTCTCTCCTGCACGTAGATTGCATCGATTAAATCTGCCACATGCATTGCTGCCTCCTGATCTGCTTTTGCGCTTGTCTCACTCTCTGAAGCCTTAGATACCTGTGTATCATTCTTTGCATCATCTGCCTTGCTGCCACAGCCGGTCACTGCTGTCATAGCCATAACTGCTGCCATCAGTACTACTACTAATTTCTTTTTCATGTTTTCTCCTTTTCATTCTCCTTGCAGCTATTAAGCTGCACATGATTTAAATATGTAATACAAAAACATTTAAAGCGTCAAAAATAAAAGCTCTTTGTACTATTGCGTCAAAGAGCTATACATGTCAAAATCCTTCTAACTCAGACTATACGGCTATCATAGCCTTATCTGTAATTATAATTATTTCATCACGTACAGCCAGTTACTCGTGGCTTGAAACACTATTGTTTCCGTACAACACAAAGGCAGGTCTCCCGGCTTAAATATCATCGCTTCGGCCGTCTTCCCGGTTGCCCAGTGACCTATCGGCCGTCACTCCTTAATTACGGTGACGAGTTCGTACAGGATTTGCACCTGTTTCCCTTTTCACCGGAGCCAGCTTCACATCGCCTGTCATAAATCAGATTCAAATGCTTGTCTGCTCCGACACCTTTATGCTACATATTCAGTTTCTTCGTGCGTTGCTTACGCAATCGCTTGGATTATTATATTACAACTTGTAACATTATTCAACAGATTTTTATCAGACGCTTTACAGACCCATTTACAAAAGCGGTGCAAAAAGCTGCAAAATACTCTGCAGCAGCCTGCCTGCAAATGAGATATCATTTGTGCTTTCCTCATACACCTCCTCTGAAACCGCAAACGTCTCTATCGCATCCTCTTTTATTTTTCCGATGCACTGAGTCCTGTACATGTATACAAAATCCTCAAAATTCCAGTACATGCTCCTGAAATCCAGATTGCATGTACCAACTATCGCAGTATCATCATCTGCCACTATACACTTTGAATGTATAAAGCCGGGTGTATATAGATATATCCTTACCCCCGCCTCGATAAGAGGTCTGAAATTGGCTTTTGTCTGCAGATAAATGAGCTTTTTATCGGGAATCTCAGGTACAACAATACGCACATCAACACCTGACCTGGCTGCCGATACCATAGCATGTGACAGCTCCGTTCCAAGTATCAGATATGGTGTAAAAATATAAACATATTTTTTAGCTCTTGAGATGATACTCACATAAAGATTCTCTCCTACATCATCATGCTCAAGTGGAGAATCGCAAAACGGCTGGACAAAACCGCTTTCCTCTGACTGGCTGAAAGTATTGTGTGGATTCAAATATTCATCATGTACTGCATTGTCCTTATTGATATAATTCCACATCTCAAGGAACATCGTCGTGAAACTGTTTACACACTCTCCCTCCACACGGATACCGGCATCCTTCCAGTATCCAAACCTAATTTTTTTGTTGATATACTCATCTGCTATATTGTAACCACCGGTATGCGCCACACGTCCGTCTACTACCAGTATCTTCCTATGGTCCCTGTCATTCATAATTACCGAAAGCATGGGCTTATATGGATTGAATCGTCTGGTCTGTATTCTGATGCTCTCCATCTCCTTTATAAAATGTGGCGGAATGGCATTTATGCTGCCAAAATCATCATATATGATTCTCACCACAACTCCATGCTTTACCTTTTCTTTGAGTATATCAAGTATCTGATCAAGCATAACGCCACTGCCGATTATGAAATACTCCATAAAGATAAACTTTTCAGCTGACCTTAAATCTTTTAAAATACTCTCAAAAGCCTCCTCACCTGATTTAAAGTACTCTGTGCAGTCCTCCGCATACAGTGGATATTTCTGATTTTGAGTAATAAGCCTGCTTTGTCTGTATGCATCCATATCTGTCTGTCTGAGAGTCTCATTTAGCAGCTCGTTCTCAGGACGAAGCGGAGCATATGCTTCCACAATTCTTGCCATTCTTTTCTGTGTCTTTGACGTAAGCTCCGGTCTTCCGAAAAAGAAATAGCACGGAATACCAACGATCGGAACACTCAGTATCAAAAATATCCATGACATTTTTATATACATTTTCATCCGCCTGTTGACAATATAAAGCGAAAGCAATATGGCCGCCACATACAGCAGATCCTGAAACACCCTGCTGGCAACAGATGCCGTATAAAATAAAAAGAACCACCATATCATCTGTATGATTATTATTGTTGAAACGATAAAAAGCTTTGAAAGCAGTTTCTGTAATATTTTTCTCATTTAAGCCCTACCATGAAATTACAATTACCTAACCAAATATTTCCTATATTTATCTTTAATCATATTATAATATTCCCAGCAATTTATCAACATTTATAATCCCCCACGAGCCTTTATGACTATCCCCTGCTCTGTCACATGTATTATACAGGGCAAGCTTAACCGCCTCCGGTCTCATATTTGGATTTTTTTCCAATAGAAGTGCTATGGCACCTGACACAATCGGTGTAGCCATTGAAGTACCTGTTTTTCTTACATATGTGCCATCTCTCGTTCCAAGGCTTATGATATCATGCCCGGGAGCCAGAATCTCAGGCTTTACAATACAACAGTCGGTCGGACCTTTGCCACTTCTTATATCATCAAAGCTTCCGACTGTTATTATTTTTCTTGAAATTCCCGGCACAGTTACAGAAAAAGGTGCCGGGCCGTAGTTGCCAGCTGCTGCAACAACTACCACTCCCATATCCCACAATTCATCTATCAGCTTCAATATCTTAATACGCTCTGCTGTATCAGAACATGGCAGATATCCTACAGAGAAGTTGAGTATTTTTATATTAAGTCTGACGCAGTTTTCTTTTATATACTTAAGTGCACGAATTGAATCCGATGTCTGCCCCATGCCAAGATAATCAAGCACCTTAAACACATATAGTCCTGCCCCCGGAGCCATGCCTATATCTGCAGCCGATAATATACCGCACACATGTGTACCATGCCCGTTATCGTCATAACATGTCTCCTTTCCACCCACAAAATCCATAAAGTGCTTTATACACCCAGCAAGCTGTTTGTGTTTAAACACACCCGTATCAAGCACTGCTATATTGACATTTTTACCACTATATCCATTTTTATATACCAGATTTGCATTTATACTATATTTCGCATTTTTCATTATTATTTTATTTTTTAATTTAGTATATGATTCGTTTTCACAATATGACACAGACGCACCTGTTTTGCCTTACATCATATCACCTTACTATAATTTCATATATTAAAAGGACTGCACCTGCGTGCAGCCCTTTACTTGGATATTATTGTCATACTTTAACGTATATTAATTAATCCTCTTTTACATCCTTCATAGAGAAGCTGATTCTTCCCATCTTGTCCTTGCCAAGGCAAACAACCTTTACCTTGTCTCCAAGCGTGAGTACATCCTCTACTCTGTTGATTCTCTCTTTTGCAATCTTAGAAATGTGAACCATTCCCTCTTTGCCAGGAGCAAATTCGATGAAAGCACCGAACTCCTTGATGCTTACAACTGTTCCCTCAAGGATCTGTCCCTGCTCAAAATCAGTTGTGATAATCTTAATCATGTCGATTGCCTTTGCAATCATCTCTTTATCTGTTCCGCAAACTGAAACAGCACCATCATCTGTGATATCGATCTTGACACCGGTTCTGTCGATAATCTCGTTGATTGTCTTACCCTTCTGTCCGACAACATCACCAATCTTTGATGGATCAATTGTAATCTGCTCTATCTTTGGAGCCCACTCATTTACTTCTTTTCTAGGCTCAGCGATTGCCTTGCTCATGACCTCATCCATGATGTAGAGACGTGCCTCACGTGTTCTCGCGATTGCCTCCTCAACGATAGGTCTTGTAAGTCCGTGAATCTTGATATCCATCTGGATAGCTGTGATACCCTTATGTGTACCTGTTACCTTGAAATCCATATCTCCGAAGAAATCCTCAAGACCCTGGATATCTGTAAGTACAAGGAAATCATCATCTGTATCGCCTGTTACAAGTCCGCATGAAATTCCGGCAACCATAGCCTTGATTGGAACACCTGCAGCCATAAGTGACATACATGATGCACATGTTGAAGCCATTGATGTAGAGCCGTTTGACTCAAATGTCTCCGATACGGCACGGATAGTATATGGGAACTCCTCAATGCTTGGAAGTACAGGAACAAGTGCCTTCTCAGCAAGTGCTCCGTGTCCAATCTCACGACGTCCCGGTCCACGTGATACCTTTGTCTCTCCTACAGAGTATGCAGGGAAGTTATAGTGATGCATATATCTCTTTGTTGTGATATTTGCATCAAGTCCGTCGATTTTCTGAATCTCTGATAAAGGAGCAAGTGTTACAACATCACAAATCTGTGTCTGTCCACGGGTAAACATTGCAGAGCCGTGAACTCTAGGAATCAAATCAACCTCTGCTGCGAGTGGTCTGATCTGGTTGATTGCACGACCGTCCGGACGCTTGTGATCCTTTAAAATCATCTTTCTGACTGTCTTCTTCTGATACTGGTAAATAGCCTCTCCAAGAACTGCAAGGTACTCCTCATTGTCTGCGAAGGCTTCCTCTAACTGCTCTGTGATAGCTCTGATATTTTCCTCACGCTTCTGCTTCTCATCTGTGAATACTGCCTCCTCCATCTGCTCAGGAGTAACAATTTTCTTAATATCCTCAAACATCTGCTCAGGAATAGCACAGCTCTCATACTCATGCTTTGGCTTGCCAATCTCATCACGGATCTGATCCATGAATGCGATAACTGTCTGGTTGATATCGTGGCACTTATAGATTGCTTCAATCATCTGATCCTCAGGAATCTCATTGGCGCCTGCCTCAATCATGATGACCTTTTCCTTTGTAGAAGCAACTGTGAGCTGTAAATCTCCCTCATCCCACTGCTTCTGTGAAGGGTTTACGATAAACTCTCCATCAACAAGTCCCATCTGTGTCATGGCACATGGTCCGTCAAACGGAATATCTGAAATGTGAACAGCAAGAGCTGTACCAATCATTGCAACTATCTCAGGACGGCACTCAGGATCCACTGACATAACAAGGTTGTTTAATGTAACATCATTTCTGTAATCCTTTGGGAAAAGGGGTCTCATAGGACGGTCAATTACACGGTCTGTAAGAATGGCGTTCTCAGATGCCTTTCCCTCACGCTTGTTAAAACCACCCGGAATTTTTCCTACAGAGTACATCTTCTCCTCAAATTCAACGCTGAGTGGGAAGAAATCCACACCATCACGTGGCTTGTCAGATGCTGTAGCTGTTGAAAGAACTGTTGTATCACCATACTTAATAAAAACAGCTCCGTTAGCCTGAGCTGCTACTCTTCCGATATCTACGGTAAGAGTCCTGCCGGCAAGTTCCATTGAATAACTTTTGTACATATTAATTCTCCTTAAAATTCTTTTGCAGAAGTGTATTCCTCTTCCGAAACTACTAAACAATACATGTACTCTCATGCACTCTTTAGTGGTCTCGGCTTACTTCTGCTTTTCAAAAACAATAATAAAAACAATAATAGAGCGGAATAATAATTACTCCGCTCTAAAGAAAATACTATTTTCTGAGTCCTAAACGCTCGATAAGTGAACGATATCTCTCGATATCAATCTCCTTAAGGTATGCAAGTAATCCACGTCTCTGACCGATCATCTTTAACATTCCTCTTCTTGAGTGATGATCCTTTGGGTTCTGTTTGAAATGCTCAGTTAACTCTGCGATTCTTGCTGAAAGAATTGCAATCTGAACCTCTGGTGAACCTGTGTCATTTGGTGTTCTACCGTACTCTGCGATAATAGCCTGTTTCTTTTCCTTTGCGATCATTGTTGATCCTCCTTATATTATAATGCGCCCTGATAACTGTATGATGCTCAGCAATAGGTCGGAGTGTCCAACTACCGAACATGGGCAAAACCATACTTATGCAGTATAGCATAGTAAGCATTTGTTGTAAACTGTTTTTTTATTAATCCGGCAAATATCTTGCGACACAAATCGGATTTCTGTAATATGCATTTGAAACCTTGATTCCATCACGCTTGTTGCTGGCATGTACAATCTGTCCGTTTCCGATATAAATTGCAACATGTGAGATACTCCTTCCACTTCCGTAGAAGAATAAATCTCCCGGCTTTGCTTCAGATGCACTGATTTTTGTGCCGTATGAAGGCTGTGCTCTTGATGAATGCGGTAATGAGATTCCATACTTTCCAAGAATTCTCATTGTGAAGCCTGAGCAGTCAACTCCTTTCTCAAGGCTTGTACCACCCCACACATATCTGTTTCCGACAAACTGTAACGCATACGATACAACAGATGCCCTTACATCTGATACGCCGTCACCATACTTCACCTGCTCTATTGTCTTTGCTGTAGGAAGTGCCTGTGCCAGTGTCACATAATCCTGTGATATATATCCTACCGAATCATCCACACTTATCTCAACCCAGCCGTCAGCAACAGAATTAACCGTGAATGCCTCTGAATTTCCAACCTGCGAAAGCACCGCAGCCTCTGTTGACTTCTCTGCACGCACATTCAGTGTTTCCGTATTTACTGTGGCAACCGTCTTAATCTCCTGTTCTGCAATAGACTCTGCCTCATCTCCTGTTACAAGATACTGCTTGTTTACATATCCTGTGACCTTGCCTGATGTGACCTTGTACCATTCTCCGGCATCCTCAAGAAGCTCACAGGCATTGTGATTGGTAAGTATTCCTATTACCTCGCTGTCTGTCGAAGCTTCCTGTCTGATATTTAAGTTTCCGCTGCTTATAACCGACATACCAAGATTTGTATAACCACAGGTCTGTGCGGCTGTCGGTGTCTGCGCTGCCTCATTTGCCTGCTCAGACTCTTGTGAGGCACCATCTGTCTGCGGTGTGCCCTGTGCAGATGCTGTTACAACATTGCTGTCATTTTGCGCAACAGTAAGCTCAGCTCCGTAGTATGTGAGAGCAGATGTCGCTCCTGCTGTGAGAAGCTCCGTAGCATCTGCCGCCTCTGTCAGACCAAGAGCCACCCCAGCATTGACTGTTCTGTTTTCCTTTAATGATGTTCTGGCATCTACTGTGCTGCTTGAACTCATAGATACAGCACCTATAATAATAGCAAACGCTACAACGCCTGCTGCCTGTCCTAATTTTAATTTATTTTTCATATAGCCTCCAGTTCATGCTATCCATAATCCCATGTTTACGAGTATATCACAAATTGTTAAAATGTCAATATTTCTCCGTAATATTTCCGTAATATTTGTCATTTTTTCGTTATTTTGGGTAATTTTGCAAAAAAAACAGCCACACTAGAATGTGTGACTGCCTGCATAATTGATTGTATAATTGATATCTGCACTCATCTGGCTCTTTAACGCTTCTATTGAATCAAACTTCATCTCAGGTCTTACGAACTTATGAAGCTCTACCATGATATCCTGTCCGTAAACATCCTGCCCAAAATCTATGATATATGTCTCTGCACCGATTGGATTTTTGCCCTCTATAGTAGGCTTGCATCCTATATTGGTTACACCAAGGTACCAGTTGTCCCTGACAAGAACTCTTGACATATACACTCCCTTTGGTGGAAGCAGCTTATCATGCGGCACTGAAAGGTTGACCGTCGGAATGCCAATAGTCCTGCCCAGTGCTCTGCCATGCACTACTCTTCCTTTTATGAAAAAGGGATATCCCAGCAGTTCATTCGCCTTTTTAATATGTCCTGCCGCAATCTCCTCGCGGATATAGGTACTGCTTATATCCCTGTCTCCATCCTTTATCTTGTCCACCACAATAAGATCGTATCCAAGCTCTCCTGCCATCGCAGAAAGCAGCTTGTGGTCTCCTGCCCTGTTGTGCCCGAAACGGAAATCATCTCCGACAATGATACACTTGACATTAAGACTTTTAACTATCCATCTGACAAACGCATCCGCCTCCATCGTCATCACCTGTGGCACAAACGGACACTCTATCAGATAGTCAATACCTGATTTTTCAAACACATACTCTTTTTCATCATTTGTGATTATAACCTTTGACTCAACGCCAAGTACCTCCGATTTGGGAGGAATGTCAAACGTAAATATGATGCGCTTGTAGCCATGCAGATTGCTCTGTTCAATTTGCTTTTCCATCAGAAATTCATGTCCTCTGTGAAGCCCGTCAAACTTTCCAAACGAGATGACAGACGGCTCCTTGACATGAAAATCCAGAGTTTTGCTTATATATTCCATAATATCTGTATACTATTCTATTCCATAAAAATCTTAACCGGCTTAAACTCACCGGTCTCATCAAGATACGAATACACCCCGACAAATATGCCCTCATGATTGTATACTCTGTATCTTATATCAGAGTCAGCACTGTGTTTTAAATAATCCGTAAGCACTGCCGGAATTTTATTTCCATTTCTGACAAGCTTATCAGCATCTGAAGCAGTATGCACTGCCGGCAGATTTTCGAATACTCCGTCAACAGGCATCACCATATCAAAGCGGCCTTCATCCACCTTTGACTGAATCTGTGAAAGTGTAAGTGCATGCTCTAAGTCAAAGCCTGCTACCCTTACTCTAAGCAGTGACTTCATGCAGCCATGGCAGCCCAGCCTCTCTCCGATGTCATTGCACAGCGTCCTGATATATGTGCCCTTTGAACAGTGCACCGTCATCGTAACCTCAGGCAAATCAATGCTTTCAACCTTGATATCAAACACCTCGATATCCCTGGCTTTTCTCTCTATAACCTTGCCCTCCCTGGCAAGCTCATAGAGCTTTTTTCCATTAACCTTTAGAGCCGAATACATTGGCGGCACCTGCTTTTGTCTGCCAATAAACTGTGATATTGCATCATACACCGCCTGCTCAGTCACATTGACCTTAGCCTGATTTAAGATCTGCCCTGAAATATCCTGTGTATCTGTCTCCTGTCCTAAAAGCAGCACAGCTTTATAGACCTTGTCCTTATCTGTCAAAAGGTCACACACTCTGGTTGCCTTTCCAAGGCAGACAGGAAGGACACCCTCTGCATCAGGATCAAGTGTACCTGTATGACCAATCTTCTTCTGGTGGAATATGCCTCGAAGCTTTGCCACAACGTCAAAGCTTGTATAGCCCTTTTCCTTGTATACATTGATTATTCCATTAACCATCTGCCCAAGAATCTCTCCCTAAATATTATCCTTAATTGCCGTAAGGATGCGGTCTGTTGCCACCTCAAGTGGTCCTTCAATCGTAAATCCCGCGGCCTTTACATGTCCACCGCCGCCAAATACTGACGCAACCTTTGCCACATCATAATCACCGTTTACGCGCAGGCTGCCCTTGTAGGTACCATCCTCATTTTCGTAGAGAAATACAGCAACCTTTATATCCTTTGTCACGCGCAGCTGATTTACAATGCCGTCGAGATGCTTTGGAAGCACATCGTACTTCTCCATCTCAGCGCGCGATACTGCAGACAATATAACATCACCATTCAGATACAAAGCAGCATTCAAAAGCGCCTGCCCCATAATCTTGTTCTGAGCAAATGTCTTTGTATAAAATGTATCATCAATTATCCTTGAATAATCAATGCCCATCTCCATCAGGGAGCCTGCTATATCCATAGTCTTTTTTGAAGTGCATGAATACTGGAACACGCCTGTATCATGCACCATGCCTGTGTAAATACACTCTGCTATCTGTATTGTGATGCGCTCCTTCGGCAGAAGTTCAAACACAAGCTCACAGGTTGAGCTAGCATCCGGAAAGATGTAATTTGCGTCTGCAAAGGCCCCGTTTGTAACATGATGATCTATGCAAAGTGTCCTTTTTGCAGACTCAAAATACTTAGCTGCACTTCCCAGTCTGCCTGTGTCACTGCAGTCACATGCTATGAACAGATCGTATACTGTATCATCTGCATAGCTGCTGTCAATCTCATCTGCTCTTTGCATGAACTTAAAGATGTTCGGGCTTGGCTCTAAATAAAGCCTTGCATTTATATCAGGATAATAATCCTTTATGTAGTTGTATACCGCAAGTGTTGAGCCGACACAGTCGCCATCCGGTCTCATATGACCGGAAACAGCAACTGATTGTGCATCCTTTAAAATAGAATCAATCTCTGTCATAATCAATCCTCTTGTTAATCCTCTTTGAGATTTTTTGTTACTTCATCAATCTTTTTAGACATCTCAACACCATACTCTATAGACTGGTCTATGATAAATGTAATAGCCGGTGTGTTTCTCAAATTGATGTTCTTTGCGAGAGTTCTGCGTATATATCCCTCCGCTGACTTAAGTCCTGCAAGTGTATCAGCCTGTGATTTCTTGTCACCAAGCACACTGATATAAGCCTTTGCTGTCTTTAAATCAGGTGCCACCTCGACAGCAACTACACTTGTCATGGGATTGATACGCGGATCCTTTATCTCACCGCGTATGATATTTGACAGTTCACGCATTACCTCTTCGTTGATACGAATATTTTTTATGCTGTTCTTTCTCATATAATCCCGCTTTCTTTTTATATTAAACCGCAACTATCCGAATAGCCGCATTAATTCAAGATAACCAATATATGATTATCTTGGAACCTCTACCATCTTGTAGGCTTCTACGATATCCAATTCCTGAATATCATTAAATCCGTCAAATACAAGACCACACTCGTAGCCTGTCTTGACCTCCTTGACGTCATCCTTGAATCTCTTGAGTGAAGCAAGGTCTCCCTCGAATATCTGCTCACCCTCTCTGCTTATTCTGACACGGCAGCCTCTCTCCATAAATCCGTCAAGCACATATGAACCTGCAATATTTCCAACGCCTGAAGCCTTGAAAATCTGTCTGATTTCCGCATGTCCGATAACCTTCTCCTCAAATACAGGATCAAGCATACCCTTCATGGCAGCAGATACGTCCTCGATTGCATTGTAGATAACCTTGTAAAGTCTGATATCTACGCCCTCACGGTCTGCTGTAGCCTTGGCAACAGGATCCGGTCTGACGTTAAAGCCAATGATGATTGCATTTGATGCTGATGCAAGGATAACATCTGACTCGTTGATGGCACCAACACCGCCATGGATGACCTTGACCACAACCTCCTCATTTGAAAGCTTGACAAGACTCTGCTTAACAGCCTCAACTGAACCCTGTACATCTGCCTTTACGATGATATCAAGCTCCTTCATATTGCCGGACTGAATCTGTGAGAACAGATCATCAAGTGACATCTTTGCCTTTGTATCCTCGATGAGCTTATTCTTTTCCTCTGAAATATATGTGTCAGAGAATGCCTTTGCCTCCTTCTCTGAATCGCATGCCACAAATGTCTCTCCTGCTGATGGCACACTGTTGAGTCCAAGTATCTCTACAGGTGTAGAAGGCTTAGCCTCCTTTACTCTGCGGCCCTTGTCATCAATCATGGCTCTTACCTTACCATAGCTGCTTCCGCATGCGATAGGATCTCCGACATGGAGTGTTCCTTTTTGTACAAGCACTGTGGCAACCGCACCACGGCCCTTGTCAAGCTGCGCCTCAATTACGAGACCTCTTGCATTTCTGTCAGGATTAGCTTTGAGCTCGAGCACCTCTGCTGTGAGAAGAATCATCTCAAGGAGATTGTCGATACCCTCCTTAGTATGTGCAGATACAGGACAGAATATTGTGCTTCCGCCCCAATCCTCAGGAATAAGCTCATACTCTGAGAGCTCCTGCTTAACCTTGTCGATATTGGCACTTGGCTTATCTATCTTGTTGACTGCAACGATAATCTCTACACCGGCTGCCTTTGCATGGTTTATTGCTTCAACAGTCTGTGGCATTACACCATCATCTGCAGCAACAACAAGGATTGCGATATCTGTAGAGTTTGCACCACGCATACGCATTGCTGTAAATGCCTCATGTCCCGGTGTATCAAGGAATGTGATGTTCTGGTCATTGATCGATACAACAGATGCACCGATGTGCTGTGTGATACCCCCTGCCTCACGGTCTGTAACACGTGTCTGTCTGATGGCATCAAGCAGTGATGTCTTACCATGATCTACGTGACCCATTACACAGACTACAGGTGGACGAGGAACCATTTTGCTCTCATCCTCTTCATCCTCCTTGAGAAGCTCTGCAATCACATCAACCTTCTCCTCTTCCTCACAGATGAAATTAAACTCTAACGCAATCTCCTCAGCGGCTGCAAAATCAACCTCAGAGTTAACTGTTACCATCTCGCCCTTCATGAAAAGCTTCTTTACGATGGCTGAAGGCTGAACCTTCATCTTGTCAGCTAAATCCCTGATTGTAATCTTCTCCGGAAGAGAAATTGTCTTAATCTCGTTCTCATCCTCTTTTGGCTGTGCCTTAGGCTGCTGTGGCTTTTTCTTGCCGCCGTGCTTCTCGAGATTGATGTAATTCTCCTGCTTCTTTCCGAGCTTATCCTGCTTCTGGCTCTGATTGTGATTGTGCTTATTCTTTCTGTCGTTGCCTCTGTCTCTGCTCTCCTTGCCTCTTACATCATCAGGAGCTGCCACTGCAACGGTTTCTTTTCTGAAACGGTTTCTATCATCACTTCTGCCGCCTGCTCTCTCGTTATTTCTGTCATTGCTTCTGCTTCTGTCATTATTTCTGTCAAAGCTTCTGCCACCCTCAGCAGGACGTCTCGAGTCATTTCTGAAACCTCTGTTATTGTCTCTATTGTTGTCTCTGCTGTTGTCTCTGCTGTTGTCTCTGCTGTTATCGCGGTTATTGTCGCGATTGTTTGGTCTTCTATCGCTGTTTCGGTCAGTATTTCTGCTTCTATCGGCATTTCTATCGGTATTTCTGTCAGTATTTCTGTTGTTGGTTCTATCGCCATTATCCTGACGTCTGTCGCCTCTTCTATCAGCATCAGCCTGACGTGCCGGACGTGAATTGGCTGTCTTCATATCTGCATACGGATCCGCTGTACGCTCACTTATAGGACGCATAGCTCTCTCTCCGACAGGTCTTGGCTTAATAATGCTGTGCTGCTCAGGACGTGATGACTGATTATCGCGTCTGCCATTGCCATTTCTTCGCTGCGAACCATTATTTCCATTATTTCCGCTGCCGTTTCCACCATTTGGTTTTCTTCCCTGCTTACTGTACTGGGCATTGAAAACTGCTGTGATGCTTGCCTTTTTCTTTGGTCTGTCGGCTGCCTTAGCCTCATCCTTTTTAGGTTCTTCCTTCTTAGGTGCATCTTTTTTTACTTCTGTTTTTGCGTACTTCTTTCGTACAATTTGCTGTGCCTCATCCTCAAGACCGCTCTGCACATTTTTGACAGCAAACTGTGTGCCGTTTAATGTGTCTATGACTTCCTGCGACTTTATATTTAATTCTTTTGCAAGTTCATGAACTCTCATTTTTGCCATATATCTATTTTCCTCCATTATTCAGTTTTATTCGACTGCAGCTTTTTTATCACTGCATTTGCAAGGTTTTCATCCGTTACTGCAAGGGAAGCGCGAAACTCTTTGCCTATTGCATTCCCTAACCCCACCTTGTCACTATAAAAATAAATCGGAACCTCATAGAAAGCAGTCATATCCGAAAAATGCTTCTTTGTGTTGTCTGATGAATCATCTGCAACTATCACTAAAAATGCCTTTCCTGTCTTTACAGCTTTCTCTGTCGAAAACTCTCCGCTAACCACATTGCCTGACTTTGCTGCTAATCCCAGCATAGAAAGTACTCTATCTGTCAATTTGGTTCATCTCCTTTTCAAGCTCCTCATATACCTGTTCTGATACACTAACACCAAGGGAGCGCTCAAGCGCCTTTGTCTTTTTAGCCTTTTTAAAGCATTCAAGACTCTTACATATATAAGCACCCCTGCCGTTTTTCTTGCCGGTGTCATCGAGAATGAGGTCTCCCTCCGCAGTCCTTACCACGCGGATAAGCGACTTCTTTTCCTTCATCTCCTGACAGCCTACGCATTTGCGCATTGGAATCTTTTTATTTGCCATTACTGCTCATCACCACTATCTGCCGCATCATCTGTCTCATCGAAATCTAAAGCATCTGCATTACCGGCTGCTGCATCATTTTCTGCATCTGCCTGTTCTTCCTCGGCTAATCTCTCGTTCTCAGCAAGCTCATCATCTGAATAATCATAATCGTCATCATAATCATCCTCTTCATAGTCATTCTCATAATCCATGAAGTCTCCTGACTCTCTGGCCTGTGTCTCGCTCTTGATATCAATCTTAAAGCCTGTAAGTCTTGCTGCAAGTCTTGCATTCTGTCCTTCCTTGCCGATTGCAAGTGAAAGCTGATAATCCGGAACAACAACCTTTGCTGATTTCTCATCTGCATCTGCGATAACAGAGATAACCTTTGCAGGGCTAAGTGCGTTCTGGATAAGTATTGCCGGATTCTCATCCCATGTGATGATATCGATTTTCTCACCGCGAAGCTCATTTACGATAGCATTTACTCTGGCACCATTCATACCTACACATGCTCCTACAGGGTCTACGTTTGGATCATTTGACCATACTGCAATCTTTGTTCTGCTTCCGGCCTCACGTGAAATAGCCTTTATCTCAACTATGCCCTCTTTAACCTCTGTAACCTCTGACTCGAAAAGTCTCTTCACAAGCTCAGGATGTGTTCTTGAAACAAGAATCTTTGGTCCCTTTGATGTGGACTTAACCTCAAGGATATATACCTTGATGCGCTCTGTAGGCTTGAAAACCTCGCCCTTTATCTGCTCACTCTCAGTCAGAAGTGCATCTGCCTTACCTAAGTTGATGCTGACATTCTTTCCGATGTATCTTTGAACAACACCTGTCACAACATCCTTTTCCTTGCTGTTGTACTCGTCAAATATTACCTTTCTCTCCTCCTCGCGGATTTTCTGAAGGATAACATTCTTTGCGTTCTGTGTAGCGATACGTCCGAATTCCTTTGACTTAACCTCAACTCTCACGATATCTCCAAGCTGATAGTTACCGTTTACCTTGTGCGCATCTGCTAAGGAAATCTCCTCAACCGGATCCTCAACCACGTCTACAACTGTCTTCTCCTGGTAGCATGAGAAAGCACATGTCTCAGGATCAATTTCTACCTTTACATTGTCTGATTTACCAAAATGGTTCTTGCAGGCAGTCACAAGAGAGTTCTCAATTGCCTCAAGTAAAGTTTCTTTACTGATGTTTTTCTCCTGCTCTAATATATTTAACGCTTCTAATAACTCATTGCTCATTATTTTTTCCTCCTATTTGTGTTATCGTGCGCTTTAATTAAAAATCCAATGCCTGACGTATAAGCGCAATGTCACTCTTATTGAATGTAGTCTCATTGCCGTCTTCATCGGTTATTGTCACTGTATCCTTATCATAAGCTGTCAGCAGACCATAAAATTCCTTTGATTTGTTGATAGCCTTATATGTGCGAATCTCTATCTCCTTATTCATATTGCGCACATAGTCCTTTTCCTTCTTGAGAGGTCTTCCAAGCCCCGGCGAGCTGACCTCGAAGGTGTACGAATCAGGAATATAGTCCTCTCTGTCGAGAATCTCATTCATCTGCCTTGCAACCACTTCACAGTCATCAACGGTTATTCCACCATCTTTATCGATATATGCTCTCAGGTAGTTCATGCCGCCTTCCTTAACATACTCGACATCAACAAGCTCAAAATTCATGCTGTCAAGAATTGGTTTAATAAAGCTCTCTGTCTTTGCCTCATATACACTTGCCTTTGACATTTTATCACCTCTCTTTGATTATTGATGTTTATAAACGTGAATTGAGAGAGGACTTTTGCCCTCTCTCAATCTAGTCAACGTTGTTATCATAGGTATAATAGCACTATCAGAAAAAAAAATCAAGTTTTTTTAAAAAAGTACTTGCTTTTTTTAAAACTCCATGATAGTATAATACACGGTTCGTTGGTCAAGCGGTTAAGACGCCGCCCTCTCACGGCGGAAACACGGGTTCGATTCCCGTACGGACTGCTCACTGATATTTATTTAATTAAATACAGCCCAACCCGAAAGCATCGCATTTATGCGATGTTTTTTTATTGTTGTTGACGCCAGACGCACCCGCCGCACCGAAATGCACCTTGCATGCGCTAACGCTACGCTGTCAAGATACTGTACGAATTATGCTTTTTAGATTCACTTTGCTTGTTCTACAGTATCTAAACAGCTTCGCTAGTCGCTTATGCAAGGTGCATTTCGGTGCTACGGGTGCGTCTTAAGTCTATCCACGAAGTGAAAAATATTTCTGCCTTAAATAAAATGCCTTGGAGCACATTCTGTTTACCACAGAATGCTCCAAGGCATAAATAATTTAAGTATAAGCCTGAATTAAAAATTAATCATCATATCCGTTAGGATTGTTCTTCTGCCATCTCCATGAGTCGGCACACATCTCCTTGATACCATACTGTGCTTCCCAGCCGAGCTCTCTCTTGGCCTTTGATGGGTCACAGTAGCATGTAGCGATATCGCCAGGTCTTCTAGGCTTGATTGTATAAGGAATTTTAACGCCTGTTGCCGCCTCGAAATTCTTTACGATATCAAGCACGCTGTAGCCGTGTCCTGTTCCCAGATTGTAGATGCAAAGGCCTGCGTTCTCCTCAATTTTCTTTAAAGCCTTGACATGTCCAACCGCAAGGTCAACTACATGGATGTAATCTCTCACACCTGTTCCGTCAGGAGTATCATAGTCATCTCCGAATACTCCAAGCTCTTTGAGCTTGCCTACTGCCACCTGTGTGATGTAAGGCATGAGGTTGTTTGGAATACCGTTTGGATTCTCACCCATTGTACCACTCTTATGAGCTCCGATTGGATTGAAGTAACGAAGAAGAATAACGTTCCACTCATTGTCTGCCTTATAGATGTCCATAAGTATCTGCTCAAGCATAGACTTTGTCCAGCCATATGGGTTTGTACACTGTCCCTTTGGACACTCCTCTGTGATAGGAATCTGTGCTGGATCTCCGTATACTGTAGCTGATGAAGAGAAAATGATGCTCTTGCAGCCATTCTGTCTCATCACATCAACAAGTGTAAGTGTTCCTGCAATATTATTGTTATAGTACTCCCAAGGCTTTGCCACAGACTCTCCTACTGCTTTGAGTCCTGCAAAGTGAATACAGCTATCTATCTTTTCTTCCTTAAAAATCTTATTTAAGATGTCTCTGTCAAGGATATCTCCCTTATAGAACTTTACTTCTTTGCCTGTAAGAGCCTTAACTCTGTCAAGTGACTTCTCAGATGAATTTGAAAGATTGTCAAGTACTACAACATCGTAGCCTGCATCAAGAAGTTCCACACATGTGTGGCTTCCGATATATCCGGCTCCACCAGTAACTAAAATTGCCATAATAAATATCTCCTTTTCATTTTTGTTAAATTTATTGTAGCGCATTTGCTCATTTTTGTATAGAATAAAATGTAGAAGAAATATGTAAAAATGTTGTAAAGGTAGGCAATATGAACAATAAATATAAAAACTCCTATATCGTAAAAGAAAAAGAACTTGTATCTCTGTCAGTATATAATGTAGGCTTCCAGAGTTGCGACAGTCTGTACCAGTGGGGACCGGGTATCAGGGATCATTATCTGATTCACTATATCATAAGCGGTAAAGGCCGTTACACCGTAAACGGCGAGGTTCATATGTTAACCCCGGGCGATGCGTTTCTTGTATATCCAAATACCGAAGTGATTTATCAGGCTGATGAAAAAGATCCTTGGGAATATACCTGGGTAGGCTTTACCGGCAGCGATGCTGCAACCATTTTAAGAGCCACTGATTTCACAAAAGCGCATCCATACATACACAGTGTATCAAACGGAAACGAAATTAAAAGGCAGCTCATGCATATATACGACGCCAGAGGCACCGAATTTGAAAATGCACTCGAAATGACCGGACGACTATATACCACCCTAGCCCTCTTTGTAAGTGCCGCCACATCAAAGCCACCGCAAAACAGTGCCAACTCCTATGTACAAAAGGGCATCGAATACATCTCTGCCAACTATTCATACCCTATCACTGTTGAAGATATCGCATCATATATAGGCTTAAGCCGAAGCCACCTGTTCCGCTCCTTCCAAAGCACACTCGGTGTATCGCCAAAGGAGTATCTGACCGATTTCAGAATCAAACAGGCATGCTATCTGCTTAAACACTCCTCATTGTCCATCACAGCAATTGCAGGCTCTATAGGGTTTGATAACAGCCTATATTTTTCAAAAACCTTTCATAAAATAAAAGGCCTTTCGCCTAAGGAGTATCGCAGTAAATACAAAAAATCTCAAGAATAAAAAAAGCTGCCGGGCTTCACATGAAGCC
>ERZ773235.137-NODE-137-length-102081-cov-27.020240_pt1 | contig 102081 bp, 84 predicted proteins | sample MGYA00580522_ERZ773235 | MGnify/ENA primary metagenome ERZ773235 (study PRJEB29015, sample SAMEA2737797) | human gut metagenome | biome: human gut; feature: human-associated habitat; material: faeces | place: China | collected 2012 ... | reverse complement strand
GTGGATGTCCATCAATGAGTGCATCTGCTATTTTCTTCCTGGCAATCTCGTAAATTCGTTGAACAGTTGTTCTTGCGATCTGCATAGCTGCTGCACACTGCTCCTGACTATAACCATTCTTGTCCAAAAGACGAATTGTCTCGTACTCATCTACTGTCAGAACAATGGGTGTTTTTTTCTCAGTATCATCTGCCGGAAGAAATTCTAAAATTTGGGGAAAATGACAGACTTTTCTGCATTTTACTGGTCTCGGCATAAACTGCTCCTTTCTCGCTTTTCTTATATAATAGCCCTATAAAAGGCATATGTCAATAATGTTTTTGACATATGTCTTTTACGAATCACCTAATAGTATTACTTATTTTCATTATTTTTTAATTTACAGATCCCCTGCGTCATTGTTCCCATTGGACAAAATGTACACCAGGTTCGTGGCTTATATAACACCATTACGATCAACCCTAACAGCAGAGATGTAAGCATCAAACTATAAAATCCAAAGCTAAACTGTGCCACCCAGTCAGCTACTGTTCCTGCAGTGTATGTCCATCTCCATGGAACACGGAAGGTCCAGAATAGTTTGATGGCTTCACACAATGAGGATGCTCCGGCACCAACTAAATATGTCTGAAATACCATATTTCCAAACATTGTAAGGAAAAATATCAAAAAGCCATATCGGAACCATTTTGAACTCATCCATCGTGGGGTTGGTTTATTTCTTGAGCATTTTAAATCTCCACCAAGCTTACTAAAAAGCTGGCCACGTCCACACAAATGATTACAGAAAAATTTATTTCCACCGAATATTGCTATTCCTAACGGCACCAAGAAATTAATCATCCCAAACCAAGCGAACAAAATATTAAAAAAACCGAGAGCAAAATAAATGATCGCCCATATCCATAAATAATCATACCAATGCTTCTTTTTCTTCACACTGTTACCCTCTCTTTCATTTCAATACAGCCTACTGGACAGGACTTTGCACATTTTCCGCATCCTACACACAATGTTTCTTGTAGATGAGTCCTGCTGCTGATAAGCCTGTGCAAACTCCATGACATTCTTTGCCAGAATGATGACACCGACAGCACCGATAACTGCAATAATAAGTGTCTTTACCCTCAATTTTATTAGAACTCTCTGCACTTTGAATCTTAGCCACCTCAACAAGACTTTCTAATACATCCGCATGGTGTTCCGCAATTAAGCGCTGTTCCCCCTTGTATTCATGAATTGTTGTAAGGTAACGCACGATTTCTGGCGTAAGCAATTTTTTCCATTTTTCCGTGTAATCAAATTGTCTCATTCTAATTACCTCATTTTGAACTCAACTTCGTCATTTCATTCATTATGACGCAATTGAAAAAGGACCAGCCCAAGCTGATCCTAATCCTCTATCACATCCTCGATTCTATTGTCTCTCAAATAAGAAGAAAAAGCCAGGCCTCATGCTCTGCTTAATCTCCAATGCAATGCATTTCATTACAAAAAATGACATCATCGTATAGCAAATACATAAATACCCCGGCACCGCATGCTATATGTGTACCACATCCGAGGCAAACCATACCCTTACACCTCAATCTCACGCCCGTGAATATCGGTCATACACAGCCGGTTTCTCCCCCGCCTCTTCACACGGTAAAGCGCCTGATCCGCCACGTGGAGAAAATCCCAGTTCTTGTTCCCGTTGCTCGGGATGTCATGGCAGATGCCCTGCGAGATGGTCACACCGAACGATCCTTCCGCATAGCGGCGTTCTATATGCAGTGCCATCACATCCTGCCGCAGCTTCTCCGCGCGCTCACAGACTTCCTCCGCACTCATTCCATTGTAAATAATGACGAATTCATCTCCGCCGTAGCGCGCACAGAAAATCTGATCACTTTCCATCTGCCGGATCAGTGCCGCTATGGCACGCACACAGTCATCCCCCGCCTGATGTCCGTAACGGTCGTTGTACTGCTTAAAATAATCAATATCCAAAATCTCAAACGACAACGGTTTATGTTCCGCAAAGCACTGTTCCACGATCTTTTCTGAATCATTTGTCAGGCGGTACCGGTTCGCCAGTCCAGTCAGCGGATCTCTCTCCGACTTTTCCGTCAGCTCCACCGCATCCTCCTCCAACTTCCTGCAGCGCTCTCTTGCCCGCTCTAAGGATTTGCGCAGATAAAGCATATTGACAATCATGCTTCTGTTTTCCTGTTCCACGATCTCGGTCAATTCATAGAATCTGCCAGCCGTCTTAAGATAGCGTTCCCTGTCCTTTGTTTTCTTAACATAATCCATCTCTAGCGCTGTCATCTTCCGCTGCATATTGGCGATGCCGGTCTGCTCCACGAGTGCCTTCAGTTTTTCTCCGATATTGCGGCAGACATCACCGCGGTCAATCTCTAACATCAGTTCACAGAAATCATACAGATCATCAAACAAATCCAGAATCAGTACATCGCCTGAAAGCTGATTCTGAATATCCGCAATATACTGGTCTCTCATGGAAATATTGCCACACAGATGACAGTAACGTGCACGCATACAATTTACATAAATGTAATCCATCTCCTCAAAATGCGCTTCGCACTCTGCTTCCAGTTTGCGGATATATTCCTCTGCCTTCTCCAGGCTGCCGCTTTTCATATAACACAGGGCCAGATTGTTGTAAATCGCGGTAAGGCTTGCCAGTCTGCGCGCCCCTTCCGGTACGCGTTTGTAATCGAGATGTGCCTGCTCCAGATAATCTCTGGCATCACTGTACTGTCCACACTCCATATACAGGGAACCCAGGTTACTCTCAATCCGGCTTTCCACCTCAATCAGCTCATATTTTTTGCAATATTTTAATCCTGCCAGATAATACTCGATCGCAAACGACACATTGCCCTTGCCGACGGATACAATCGCCATAAGATTGTAGGAGGCTGCCACCAGTTCCCACTGCCCGGACTGTTCCAGATATCCGAGTGCCTCGCCGATCTCCTCAAACACCTTTCCGGTCTCATTGCTAAGATAGTAGGTTCTGCCCTTGTAATAATGCGAAAATCCAAGCAGCCTGGCATCCCCCGCACGTTCTGCGTATTCCTCAATCTGCGTGCAGTAGTCAAGCATGCACGCCGCATCCGTGCCGCGGCCCTCTCTCACTTTCTGCATCAGATCTTCCATCCGGTCATCGGTCTTATGATTTTCCATAGCACGACTCCTTCACCTTTTATCCGTTCGTTCGCGCTGCAATATTTTCTTAACTTCTACACAAATACATACTTCCGGAGACGCTCCATCGCTTCCTCCACAAGTGAAAATGGCAGCGCCAGATTCATGCGGATGCCGCACGGGCTGTGGAACGGTCTGCCATCCTGCCAGATCACACCGACACTGACACCCCGCTTCTGTAGCTCATCGATCGTTATGCCATGCTTTCTGCACCACTCTGTGCAGTCTAAGAGCAGCATGTAGGTTCCCTGTGGCATAGCTACCTGTACGCCCTTAAAATGGGATCTGATATAATCATACGCATATTCTGCATTCTTCGTCAATACCTTACATAATTCATCTGTCCACTCATAGCCTTCCTGCTGATACGCACCAATGAGTGCATACATGGAAAGCACGTTCATTTCATTGTAATGTGACAGCGATGATTCCTTTTTCACGCGGTCACGGATAACGGGATTGTAAATAATATGATAACTTCCCACCAGACCCGCAAGATTAAAGGTTTTTGACGGTGCGTACATTGCCACCGTGTGCATTCTGGCATACTCGGAAACGCTCTGCGTCGGCACGAATTGGTGATCCCCGAGGATGATATCCGACCAGATCTCATCCGCAACCACCTCGACCTGATACTTCTCATAGATTTCCATGGCACGCTCGATCTCCCAGCGCTCCCACACCCTGCCGCACGGATTGTGCGGGGAGCAGAAAATTGCCGCATGAATGTGGTTCTCGCAGATTTTTTTCTCCATGTCTTCATAATCCATACGCCACACGCCATTCTCATCCAGCACAAGCGGACTGTGCACGATCTCATACCCGTTGTTTTTCAGGCTGAAGGTAAATCCGATGTAGGTCGGCGAATGCACGAGCACCTTATCTCCCCGCAAACAGAACACATTGAGTGCGCTTAAGACACCGCCGAGCACCCCGTTCTCATAGCCGATGCATTCTCTCATCAGCCCCTGTACGCCATTCCTTTTCGCATGCCAGCGGATTATTGCATCGAAATATTCCTCTCTTGGCTCAAAATACCCAAATGCCGGATGTGCGATACGATCTGTCATCGCCTTCTGTACCGACGGCACCGTGGCAAAATTCATATCTGCCACCCACATCGGGATGGTAGAAAAACCCTCCTGCACCGTTACATCTTTATAGGGAATCTTATCTACTGCCAGTGCGTCTTTTCCTTTTCGATCCATAATCGTTGTAAAATCAAATTTCATCCTTTTTTCCTCTTTCTTCTCACTGCCATGGTCGCCGCAAAGAGCATCACGGCTGCCGCCGATATTACGGCTCCCGTCAGAAATCCGGGGCTTTTGTACCGCAGTTCAAACTCATGTGTGCCTTCCGTCAGATAGGTGCTGATAAAAGCGCCGCCAAACGTCTCACTGTCCGTTTTCTTTCCGTCCACATACAGCGTCCAGCCATCCTCATCCGCGATGGAAAAAATCAGTCTGCCCGCCTGTGTGACGTCCACGTTTCCCTTTACCCTGGTATCGGAAACTTCCGTCACTTCCACCGCCTGTGCGGCAAGCGCCTCATAGGCCGTACGAAGCGCCATGAGATCCAGCCGGTAAACCACAAGCTGCACCAGCTCATTGGCGGTGTTGGTAACTTTTACCTCTTCTCCCGCCTCACAATATCCCAAATCCAGAATATATCCGTGGGAAACTTTTGTAAAGCCTCTGGTTCTTCCCGAGCTTACCTGCTCCTGCAGATTGTCAACGCCCGTCTTGCTGTAGGTGGCATAATAATATGCGGAATCCTGCGCGACAAAAGAGCTCTCTCCCGCCTTTGATTCGGATTCCACCGCGGTAAGAAGCAGTCTGTCGCTTCCCAGAAGATTGGCGAGCTGATTCTGTGTGCCGATGTCGCCTCCGCCGGCATAGTCCCATTTTTCCGCCACATCTTCATCCATCATGAATCCCAGCGGCAGCACATACGCATTCTCATACAGATACGTGTCTCCACTCTGCGCCACAAGTGTGCGGAGCGGTCCTTCCTCCATCGCATTGTCCGCAAGCACATAGCGGATGGAAAGCATTGCCGAAAGAAGCGGTGTCGCACCGCCGGCACAATAAAAGTTCTTGCCGCCCTCCATTCCGACATCCTGATAAAAATGGCTGACATTCAGATTCATCAGGGATGAGAACTGTGTGCCGGAGTGGTAGCCGGACAGCGCCGCATCATTTTTGGTCTTGCGCTCCAGTTCCTCCGTCCGGTAAAACACGGAATCTTCATCACTTTTTTCCGCCATCTCCGAAAGAACCGCCCGGTAATCCGCCAGATTTTTCACATAATCCGTCCTGCTTATCGTGTCAAGCCCTGTCAGGTTATAGTTGATCACAAGCTCCGCCACAACCGCAAGGCACCCGGTCGCCAGCATCAGCTGCCGGATTCTCTTTTTTCCTATGAGTATGCCGAGTACAATCACAAAATAGCAGGCAAAGAATGCCCCGCTTGCCCATATGGAGGTCTGCTCCATCGTCGTTTCGTCCATAAAATGATTGCAGAAAAGCAGGAATACAACGCTCATTCCACCCGCTGCAAACACCTGCCACAGCTTTAATTCACGGATGTAAAGCAGCGCCTCATAAGCAATCACAAGTACCAGAAACGCGTACAAAAAAGACTGTCTTCCCGGAAGCGATGTCGGGAAATGAAGACCATGCCAGATAAAATCCAGCATATTATTTGAAAAGCTAAGCCAGAAAAACACGACGAGTGCCAGTCTTGGCAGTTTTTTCTTCCATGGAACCGCTCTGTTCCACACATACAGAAACAGCAGAACAAGCGCAAAAATTCCGCAATACAGATTCGGCCAGTGGGAATCTCCCGTGTATACATCGACTGCCAGAAGGGACCGTGCCAGCTCCGATGCGATATTAAAATACCACTCCATCGTCTCCGGGAACGATATTCCGGATGCACCGCTTAAGGAGAGCACCTTTGCCGTCGGAAGGATCAGCACTGCGCCTGTGGCTCCCGCAAGCAGCGAATACCACGCAAAGCGGATCCATGCCCGGTACCCCGATGCCCGGTGTTCCATCCAGTAGAGCAAAAACCACAGCACCAGAAAAATGCAGATCATGATCGAAATATAGTAATTGCTCAGAATGCAGACCGCCAGCGACACATAATAAAGCCCTGGTCTGTTATCCCGGATCAGCCGCTCTAATCCCAGAATCACAAGCGGCGCAAGCACCATGCAGTCCGTCCACATCAGATTCCAGGCATATGCCGCCATAAACGCGCACAGCGCATACGCCGCACCGCACAGAGCTGCCGCATAGGATGCCACATCTGCCGGAAGGCGCACTGCCGTCTTCTTCTCTGTCCGTGTGACTGCCGCCGCATTTCCGGCATCCTGCCACACGTGAAAATGCTCCCCCAGGTAATAGGTAAACGTAAGACCGCTCAGTGCAATCTTAAGGATGGACAGAACCGTCATAAATTCAATCACATATCCCCTCGGCCACAGAATCAAAAGCCAGTTTAACGGGCTGGCAAGGTAGTACGCATACAGGGATACAAAATCCGCTCCCAGCCCGATGTTCCACGAATAGAACGGACTGCCTCCCGTTTTGAGTTTTTCCATCAGCTCTGTAAAAAACGGACAATACTGATGGTACATATCAATATGAAGCATACACTGATCCCCGAACGGATAGATTTCCCGGTTCACACAGATGATCAGCGTGATCAGAAGCGGTATGCAAAACGCTGCCAGTAACGGTCCTCTTTTTTTCATTCTCCAGACTCCTCTTCCCAGTCAAACATGAAATAATACTGAAGTTTGCGGTAAATATCCATCTCGCCGTGCTCTTCCTTCGCCGGAGTCTCACTTCCGTCTGCTTCCACGGTACGCACCGCCGATATCACCGGATACGATTCCTTTAATGTCAGCAGAAAATTCTGATAGGCATCCGTGGGTACCCCGGCGCGCTTTAGCACCTCTGCTCCCAGATAATTTGCGCTGGTATCCGCATTCTGTTCCTCATCAATATCGTAATTCGCCCAGATGACATACGGCACCTGGTAACGCAGCTTTTGCTGTTCCTCATCCAGCGCATTCCACTGCATGCCGTTCATGGCGAGGATCGGCGCCGCCACCGTATCACTCGGCTGATGATCCCCGAAAAAGACGATGACCGTCTTCTCATCCACACCGGAGAAATAATCGATCAGCTGCTCTAATGCCTGATCCGACAGCTTTATCAACGAAAAATACTGGCTGACCGATATGCTGTTCACACCGTCCACAGAAATACCCGGTGAGAAGTTCGTGTAGGTCTGGTCGTATCCCCCGTGGTTCTGCATCGTCACATTAAAGACAAACAGCGGTCTGCCCTCCTCCTTCTGCTCATACAGCTGGATGATTTTGTCCGCACAACTTGCATCGCTCACATAATCTCTGACAAAACGTGCCCCGTAATACTGATCTTTAAAAATACTCTGCTCAAATCCCAGCCACGGATAGACCTTGTCACGGTTCCAGCCGGTCGCATAATAGGGATGGGTCGCCACCGTCTCATACCCGAGCGACTGCAGATAGGATGCCAATGACGGGCGCTCTCCGTTCACATACTGCTGATACGGAATACTTCCCTGCGGCAGGAACGCCATCGTATTCCCGGTCAGAAACTCATACTCCGTATCTGCGGTATTTCCACCGCACACCGAGACATTCAACATGCCGGTCACGGTATTTTCCGCCCCCTGCTGCAGGCTGTGCAGAAACGGCAGATAGTCCTCATTGGTCTTAAAATCTCCTAACACGGACAGATCCGAAAACGACTCATTCATCACGACAATGATATTCGGCATCCCGGTATCTACACCGCTCTGCGAAGTGTCATCCGAGGTATCTTTTCCCTCTTCCTCCAGGATTGTATCGATCGACTCCTCCGTCTCCTGCGGTTCCTCGTATTTTTTTAAAAATTCCTTTGCCTCGCCCACACTGTATTTCTGCGGTTTCTCAATCGACATATACGCAAGGTTCATCACAAAAGTAACCGGTATTCCGTCCACCTGTGTCATAAAGACGGGTGTAAACAGCTTATTGTAAAGCCTGTGCTCGTTCTGGAAATTCTCCTGCTGCAAGGTTCCCGCAAACATCACAAGCACCGCGCCAAGCACCACGCCCGGCAGGCACCGCTTAAAAAATCCGGGTCTGCCAATTTTAAACTTCACCGGCTGCAATCCAATGATCAGCGCCAGAAACAGAATTGTCACAACGATCATACGCGTATCCGGTGTAAAGTCATAATTGCCGGACACACTTACCGCCGTCCTCCAGGACAGAATGTCCCACGGTACCAGCGGGTTGGTGCGGAAACGCACCACATAGGCATTGGCAAGCCCGAATACCAGCGCCGCGGTACCCTCGATCCGGTATGCCGTCCGAAGCCGTCCGGTGATGCACAAAAAAATCCCCGCGAGCAGTTCAAACAATACAATGTTAAAAAGCTGCGCCCATGGTCGTACCTCCGCAAACGGATTGTGTGTGTAAAATTCCAGCAAATAAAAAAATGCGGCGGGAGGAATCAATGCCACGGTTCCCCACATCACATACTTTGTATATTTTGATAAAGTTTTTTTCTGACTCATTTTAACTGCCTCATATTATTTTGGTTCTTATTTTAGCACACTGCATTTGTTTTTCCTATTTAATTCGCAAAAAATTCACAAAAGCACTTCCGTATGTTCTTCCAGTTTTCCACATACTTTGTCGAATATGACTCATTTTTTGACACATCTTGTTAATAGACCGCTTTGATTCACACAATTCAAACAACTTTCATTGACATCCGAAAGTTCTTCGACTATGCTTACACTTGTATGATAAATTTATGGAAAAGGTGGCTGTTATGAACGAGAATCTCGAATTGGACCGCTTAGCAAAAGAAAACGATAATTTCAAAAAAATTATTCAGACACAGCAGAATACCATCAACCGCATGATTGATTATTTTATTCTGGGAGAGAAAAAACCTGGATTGCAAAAGTAGCTTTTTTCGTGTGACGATGCTATAATAAGCACACAGAAAACTATCTTTTACAACACATGATTTCACGGAGGATAAAACCATGTTCCAATTTACAGATGACTGCCTGATCGGGATCAAGGAGCTGGACGACGAGCACCGCCGTCTGTTCTCATTGATCAATCAGGCTATGGACATACTCAACCATACCGATTCCAACGACCGCTGCACCCAGATCACCCATCTGCTGGAGGAGCTGACGCAGTATGCCAATACCCATTTTGCACATGAGGAGGCTTACATGGAGCAGATCCGCGATCCGGAGCTGATCCGTCAGCGCATGCAGCACTCTCTTTTCCGCGACAAAATCCGCGATTTTTCCTTTGCAGACATCGATGACCCCGGAAAGCAGCAGCAGGTTGTCACCGATCTTTTGAATTTCCTTGCCAAATGGCTGTATCACCATATTCTCGGAAGCGACATCATGATCGGCAAGCTGCCGCCGTTAGAGGAATGGATGATTCGCGACAACCCGTGTGAATTCACAGACGATTATCTGACCGGCATTGAAATAGTTGATTTGGAGCATCAGCAGCTCTTTTGCATCGTGGAGCGCGCCTATCAGCTGGTAAAATCCAACGACGTCATTACGTGCTACGATGAGCTTTTATCTATCATCCACGAACTCACGGATTATACCGTAACCCACTTTGCCGACGAAGAAGCTTACATGGAGAAGATCGGTTATGAGGGGCTTGCCGCACAGAAAAATGCGCACGCTTCCTTCGTCGCCAGACTTGAGAACATCAACCTGATCGAGCTGGACGAAAATCCGCAAAAATATATGGAGAGCCTGATCGAATTTCTGCTTGGATGGCTGATCAACCATATCCTCTATTCCGACAAAAAGATTCCTGTCCAGGCATAACCGCTGCGGACGGGCACAGACAATATACCGTACACATTTATGCCGTACGCATTTCAAATTCTTAAACATGCGCTGCGGATCCAGCATACAAAAGGAGCTGTGAATGATATTCACAGCTCCTTTTGTATGCTCTTTTCAATATAATGCCGGCGGCCGGACTTGAACCGGCACGAGGTTGCCCCCGTCAGATTTTGAGTCTGATGCGTCTGCCATTCCGCCACGCCGGCAGTCTTGCGATCGGATCTCTCCGTCTCGCTCACGCACGATTTATCATATCATACCCTCCTTCATATTGCAACCACATTTTTCACTTTTCACACCTCACCCCCTCCCTTATTCCATTGACAAAAGTTATCATATATGATAACTTTATAGCAGACGATTTTTTACGGAACACCTGTATTTTTCAGGAGAATTGAGGGATTCATGAAGGAACAAAGCCCGCTTACCCCGCGCTATGAGGTCGTGGAACAGCTAAAGAGCGCGCGCAAGGCGCAGAATGTGACGCAGGAGGTGCTCGCAGAGCGCGTAGGCACCAAGAAATCCAATATATCCCGTTTTGAGAGCGGCCGTTACAATCCCAGCCTTGATTTTCTGATTAAGGTTGCCGACAGTCTTGGGAAGCAGATTCAGATCAGGATTCGTTAAGCATGAAGGAGGAGTTTTTATGACAAAAGGAAAGATTTTAGGTGATATTCACCAGATTGACAAAGACGTGGAGCTGTGCCGCACCACCAATGAACGCATCAGCAATCAGGCGGCACAGCTTCTGATTGAGAACCAGATCCCCTTTACCCGGGACTGGATCAAGGTTCCGTTTTTTCTTCGGGAAAAATACCGCGGTGCACACCAGATCTATGTGATCCGTACAAACCGCAACCGCTACGGGCAGGCAAGACGCACCATCGACCAGCTGGACACTTCTTTCCGGCGCAGACTGATCTTAAGCAACTACTGATCCGTACGCCTGCCGTCTTCCTGCACTGTTTGCGCCATCAGTTTCTCAAACAGTGCCAGGAACTTTTTTTCCACTTCCCGCATCGGGCACTCCCGGTATTCCGGCAGCACCGCCGCCTGCGGTGCCACATCAAATAATTTTTCTCCCGTGAAATGTTCAAATTCATAATACAGGCAGGTATCATCCATGCGCTTTACAATCTCGCGCTCCCGCTCCGTCGGCGGCGCAATCAGGTATTTTTCATAGATCATCTCCTGAAGCACCTGCTCAATCCTGCGGTATTCGGGCAGACAGCCCTTCACCGGCCTGGTGATATCCGACAGATATGCCTCGCTCGCATCGTGCAGCAGACACGCCAGAACCTCCCTGCTGCTGCGCCCTTCGGCCTGCGCCATTGCAGCACAGTCCAGGCTATGCTGCGCAACAGAATAAAATACCGGAAAATGCCCGTTGGCACGTGTCATTAACGACAGCGCATGTGCAATATCCTCGATACAGATTTCTTCCGGTCTGGGATCTGCCGGTGATATATGTATCCCGGAAAATGTGCAAATCTTCTCTCTCATCCCGTTTCCTCCATGCTCTTCTTCAAAAGACGATACAATGCGGCGGTATCCACCGGCTTTGCAATATGTCCGTTCATTCCCGCATTCAACGCCGCACTGATGTCCTCGGTGTATGCATTTGCAGTCATTGCATAGATCGGTATCTCCCCGGCATCCGGGCGGCTGCTCTTCTGTGCGCGGATCGCTTTCGCCGCTTCATAGCCATTCATTCCAGGCATCTGGACATCCATCAGGACTGCCATATAGGTTCCCGGTGCTGATTCCATATACCTCTCCACTGCCTCCTCACCGTTCCACGCATGATCCACATGCATGTTCACAAGTTCCAGCAGCTCCGTGACAATCTCCGCGTTCATCTCGGTATCTTCCGCAAGAAGAATCCGTCTGCCGCCAAAATCATAAGACTCTGACGCATCTTCTTCTGCTTCACCTTCACCCGTCTCTTCTGCTTTTTGCTTTTTCTCATCCACTGCGTGTGCCAGCGGCAGGGATACTGTAAAGGTTGTTCCGACACCCTTCTTCGACTGGCAGGAGATCGATCCACCCATCAGTTCCACCAGATTTTTGGCGATAGAAAGTCCGAGTCCGCTTCCGCCGTGATGCTGTGCCGTCTCGGCCTCCTCCTGCTCAAACGGCAGGAACAGCCGCTCCTGCATTTCCTCGCTCATTCCCTCGCCGGTATCCGTCACCACAAATTTATAGAAGAACTGTTCCTGCTGCATTGGCAGTTCGCTGACCGTCACGCGGATACTCCCGCCCTCTGGCGTAAACTTATAGGCGTTGGAAATCAGATTCAGCAATACCTGATTGAGGCGCAGCACATCGCCTTGGACCTGCTCCACCTGTACCTCGTCCATCTCCACGGTAAAGGCAATCTTTTTCTGCTCACACTGCGTTCCATATACTGCTGAAATTGAATCCAACACCTCTTTTAAGGAAAACGGTGCCTGCGCAATTTTAATCTTGTTGCTCTCGATCGCAGACATATCAAGTACGTCATTTACAATCGCAAGCAGCACTTTGGATGAGGTATCGATCTTATCCAGACACTCTTCTACCCCTCCCCCTTCATCGCTGCGGTGTCTTGCGATCTCAGTCAGCCCCACAATGGCATTGATCGGCGTACGAATCTCATGGCTCATCCGCGCAAGGAACTGTCCCTTTGCCTCATTGGCACTGTTGGCCTGTGCCACCGCCACAGCGAGCTGCTCGTTTTTCTCTTCCAGCTTGTGGTAATTTCTGCGTCTCAAAAGTTCAAATGCAACCATCCATGCGACAATCTGCAGCAGAAGGATGCCGATCACGGCTATCGGATAACGGAACTTGTACACCATATCGGAGAGTGTCGGCTCATAGGCGGTTGCCAGCGTGTGATCCACCTTAAACTGGGCAATCTCTTTTTCTGATATCATCCCAATGCACTTGTTCAAAATCTTTATCAGCATGCGGTGTTCCTCGCTGTCCAACCCGACGATTCCCGTATTTTCCTCCATAAAAAAAGTCGGGACAGCAGCAAGTTCCTCATAATAGGGATTTGCCAGATACGGCGTCAGCACGCTGACATTCTGCGCCGCAAAATCTGCTTTTCCGTCCAAAACCATGGCCAGACAGTCTTCTAAGTTCTTCTCCTCACAGATCTCAAACTGTGGTGCATTCATCTGGATATAATGTTCCAGACCGACATAGCTTGCCGGAATTGCCAGACGGTATGAAACATCGTCCGCATCCACATCATATTCCTGTCCGTTTCTTCCGACCAGTGCGACGTCATCCGTATAAAAGCTGTCCGTCAGAATATAGGGCTCCTTCTGGAAATCAGGATTGTCCGAGAGCACCCCTGCAACCAGACTGTCCGGATACTTGGACAGATAGTCCGCCGTGCGCATTCCCTGCGGCATCATCACATACTGAAATGTCAGACCGCTGCGCTCTGACAGCAGATCCAGAATGTCAACTGTAATACCGTCGACATTTCCTTCCGCGTTCCGGTAGGACAACGGTGCTCTTGAAGCAATAAACGCCACCGTAATCACGCCTGACCCTTGAATGTATTCTGCTTCCTCTCTGGTAAAGACGACCTCTCCCTCCGCCTCCTTCTCCCCGTAATATTTCTGATAGAGATCCGTCTGAAACGAAGCTCCTGCCTCGGCAATCTGCCCGAGCACCTCGTTTACCTCGGCAAGCAGTTCCTTGTTCTGCCTCCCAGTCATAATATAGAACGGATCGGAACCGAAGCGGCAGATGATCTTGTAATCCGTCTTGAGTGCAAGACTTCCCATGGCAACCGCGTCAATCTCGCCGCGATCGAGCGCACCAAAACATGCCTCCTGCGTGTCATAGATGCTCTCCTCGTAGGAAAATCCCTTTTCGGCGGCATAGTCCCTGAATTCCTGATTCTGGAAGCTGTCCTTCAGCATTCCCACGCGCATGCCGTTATAGGCGGCATAGTCATTGTAGTAGTAAATATCGTTCTCTTTACTCACATACAGAACACTCGTCTCCGCCCCGATGGCATAGTCAGAAAAAAGATACTGCTTCTCCCGCTCTTTTGTTCGCTGCGCCTGGCAGATCATATCGATCTCACCGGTCTCAAGTTTTTTTAACTGCTGATCCCAGCTGTCATACTCGAATTCATATTCCCAGCCTGTATATTCTGCAATTTTGCGCAGGTATTCCACACCGTAGCCCGTGTAAGTTCCGTCCTTTTCTTCAGTGATAAATCCGTCGTAATCGATATACCCGACTTTGATTACATGCCTTTTCTCCTGATCCGCCGCTGCCGCCGTCACGTTCAAGGTACTGCACAGCACACAGCACACAAAACAGATCAGTGCCGCCACGCGTCTGTATCTTCCGGTCACTCTTGTTCCTCCCTCATACCATGCAGCCGCTCCACAAAGGATACCGCAAATTTCTGCACATCCACGCCTACCGCTTCCTCAAAGCTCTCTCCCGTAACGATCGAGTTGGAGATAATGCGGATTCCCAGAAACGGTATGCCATACGCCAGGCAAAGCTCTGCCGGAGCTGCGGATTCCATATCTTCTACCGCAGTCTTATACCGCTCTCTTAGCAGTGCGATCCGGTCCAGCTGGTTGTTCCACTCATCCGCCGAGCCGATCACTCCTCTGCCCACATAAACATCCGTCTGTACCTTCATCGCCGCATCCCCAAGCCTCTCATCACACGGGAAATCGAGTACTTTCCTTGTCTGTCCAAGTGTTTTATCGAAAATTTCAATCGGCAGCGGCTCAAAATCACACTCATCGATTCCGGCTCCTTCGGGCGCGTATTTCCGGATCATGGCTCCCATCGGAACCACGCGCTCCCCCACCACGATGTCTCCCCGATGGAACCGCGCATCATGACCTCCGCCAATCCCCAGGTTGATCACCGCCCACAGGCAGAACTGTGTCATGGCAATGGCGGTTGCCGCCGCCGCATTCACCATCCCCTGATAAGTGCGTGAGATAACGACCGGCTCCGCGTACTTCCCCAGGAATCCCGTATAGAATTTCCAGTTGCCGCAGGTTATCTCCTCCGGTTCGTCAAGCTGTCCGATCAGATACTCCGTCTCCGTGTCCATCGCTCCCTGAATCAGAAGCACCGGCTGTTTTTTGAAATCGTAATTTTGCATCTTTTCCTCATTTCTGTCTTTTCTTCTAGCACATTCTCATTTCTGTTGTATCTACTATACGTTGTTAAACTTCCCGATGTCAAGGGACGTATTTTTTTCTTGACGGATACCGCTTTCTGTTTTAAGGTTTTAGTATAATCAGACAGGAGGATTTTTATATGGAAAAAATTGCCAGTTTTACCATAGACCACATCAAATTACAGCCGGGTGTCTATGTGTCCAGAAGGGATCATGTCGGAGCGGAAGTCATCACTACCTTCGATCTTCGCATGACCTCACCGAACGACGAACCGGTCATGAACACGGCGGAAGTGCACACGATTGAACATCTGGGTGCTACCTTCCTGCGGAATCACAAGGACTTTTCCGATAAGACCGTCTACTTCGGACCAATGGGATGCCGCACCGGCTTCTATCTTCTCCTTGCCGGAAATTACGAGTCGAAGGACATCGTTCCGTTAATGATTGAAATGTTTGAATTTATCCGGGATTTTCGGGGCGATGTACCTGGTGCCGCGCCAAAGGACTGCGGAAACTATCTGGATATGAATCTTGGCATGGCGAATTATCTTGCGAATCGTTATCTGGAGAATACCCTGTATCACATTGATGCAGCGCATCTCATCTATCCGGAATAAAATCTTATCAAAGGAAAAGGGTGTAACGTCTCAATCTCTCAATAAAGACTTTACACCCTTTGTTTTTTATAATTTGATTTAAATATCGTCCAGGGATTCTTTGATCTTATCCATGAATCCCTTCTTTTTCTTAGGCTTCTCCTGCTTATCGGAAGAACCTGCCCCGTCCTGGGCGCCGGTTCGGTTTAAGGAATCACCCGTCAGCGCATCAAACTGACGTAACGCCTCCTTTGCGTCTGCGGAAAGCCCGGTCGGTGTCTGTACCACCAGATCCACATAGTGATCGCCGCGAACCGATTTGTTGCGGAGCGACGGCACACCTTTTCCTTTCAGACGAATTCTTGTGTTCGTCTGTGTTCCCGGCTTCACTTCATACAGCACGTCACCGTCCACCGTATGAATACGAATCTCGCCGCCCAATGCTGCCTGGGCAAAGGAAATCTGTGCGGTGGAATAAATATTCATATCCTGCCGCTGCAGGGTCGGATGTCTCGATACGACAACCTCTACGAGCAGATCGCCTCTCGGTCCGCCGTTGATTCCCGGCTCGCCCTTCTCCCGGATACGGACGCTCTGTCCGTTGTCGATACCTGCCGGAATCGACACCTGAATCTTTTTCTTGCTTGCAATGTATCCGGTACCCCGGCAATCCGGGCACTTGTCTTTGATGATCTTTCCGGAACCGCCACAGTCCGGACAGGTCTGCACATTCTGCACCGTACCAAAGAAAGACTGCTGTGTAAATACAACCTTTCCCTTACCGCCACACTTCGGACAGGTCTCCGGCGTTGTCCCCGGCTTTGCACCTGTTCCATGGCAGGTATGGCACTCATCCTTTAACACCATCTCAATCTCTTTCTCACATCCGAAGATTGCCTCTTCAAATGTGATGCGGACACTGGTTCTTAAGTTGGATCCCTTCATAGGACCGTCATTGGCTCTTCTTCTGGAACCACCGCCAAAGAAATCGCCGAAAAGATCGCCGAAGATATCTCCCATATCCATGCCGGAGAAATCGAATCCGCCTGCTCCGCCGCCGGTGCCGTCAAATGCCGCATGACCAAACTGATCGTACTGCTTTCTCTTCTCTGCATCGGAAAGCACTGCATAGGCTTCCTGTGCTTCCTTGAACTTTTCTTCACACTCTTTATCCCCAGGGTGCATGTCGGGATGATACTTTTTGGCAAGAGTACGGAATGCTTTCTTGATCTCATCGTCCGATGCGGTCTTGCTTACACCCAAGACCTCATAATAATCTCTCTTATCCGCCATAACTTTTCCTCTATTCCTCTCTACTGCACACGGGGTTTCCAGATGTCACCATCCAGAAACCCCATGTTTTATACACTGCGTTGAAATATCGTAACACACTCTGGCTTCTTTGTAAATGCCGCAGCTTCTGTCAGATTATACTTCCTTGAAGTCCGCATCTACAACATCGTCGTTTGCAGCGCCTGTGCTTCCTGTGCTTCCTGCACCGCCCATATTGCTCATATCAGGACCTGCGCCTGCTGCACCCTGTGCTGCCTGTGTCTGCTCATACATCTTTGCAAATACCTTCTGTGCACTCTGTGTCAGCTTCTCCTGCAAGGATTTTAACTCTGTCACATCCGCCTCTGTCATCTCTTCTGCATTCTGATGTGCATCCAGGAATGACTTCACTGCATTCATGTCGTTCTCTACTTCCGACTTATCGGTTGCATCCAGGTTTGCGCCAACCTGATCCAGTGCCTGCTGTGTCTGGAATACGAAGGAATCTGCATCATTTCTTGCATCGATTGCTTCTTTTCTCTTCTTATCCTGTGCCTCGTACTCAGCTGCCTCTCTGACTGCCTTATCGATCTCATCATCAGACATATTAGAACCAGCTGTGATTGTAATATGCTGCTCTTTGCCTGTTCCCAGATCCTTTGCGGATACGTTTACAATACCGTTTGCATCGATATCGAATGTAACCTCGATCTGCGGTACACCACGACGTGCTGGCGGGATACCATCCAGACGGAACTGGCCAAGGGACTTGTTATCTCTTGCAAACTGTCTCTCACCCTGTACAACGTTGATGTCTACAGCGGTCTGGTTGTCTGCTGCGGTGGAGAAGATCTGGCTCTTCTTGGTCGGGATAGTCGTATTTCTCTCGATCAGTCTTGTTGCAATACCACCCATGGTCTCGATGGACAGTGACAGCGGTGTTACATCCAGAAGTAAGATCTCACCCGCACCGGCATCGCCTGCAAGCTTACCACCCTGAATGGAAGCACCGATGGCTACACACTCATCCGGGTTTAAGGATTTGCTCGGCTCTTTGCCTGTGAGCTGTCTTACCTTATCCTGTACAGCCGGGATACGTGTCGATCCACCTACTAACAATACCTGACCCAGATCAGCGTTGGTCAGTCCGGCATCTCTCATTGCATTCTGAACCGGGATTGCGGTCTTCTCTACCAGATCATGTGTCAGTTCGTCGAACTTTGCTCTGGTCAGGTTCATATCAAAATGCTTCGGTCCCTCAGCAGTTGCTGTGATGAACGGAAGGTTGATGTTGGTTGTGGTTGCGGAAGAAAGCTCTTTCTTTGCCTTCTCAGCTGCTTCCTTTAATCTCTGAAGTGCCATCTTATCTGTGGATAAGTCTACGCCCTCTGCCTTCTTGAACTCATCGATCATCCACTGTGTCACTCTGTTATCGAAGTCATCACCGCCAAGGTGTGTATCACCGTTTGTAGAAAGTACCTCGATGACACCATCACCGATCTCGATAATAGATACATCGAATGTACCACCGCCGAGATCGTATACCATGATCTTCTGCTCTTTCTCATTGTCAAGACCGTAAGCAAGTGCTGCTGCTGTCGGCTCGTTGATGATACGCTTTACATCCAGTCCTGCGATCTTACCTGCATCCTTGGTTGCCTGACGCTGTGCGTCGTTGAAGTAAGCCGGAACCGTGATGACTGCTTCTGTTACTTTCTCTCCGAGGTATCCTTCCGCATCTGCCTTTAACTTCTGCAGAATCATTGCGGAAATCTGCTGCGGAGAATACTGTTTGTCATCGATTGCTACCTTGTAATCGGTTCCCATATGTCTCTTAATGGAAGAGATTGTCTTCTCTGCGTTGGTGACTGCCTGACGCTTTGCCGGCTCACCGACGAGTCTCTCACCGGTCTTCGTAAATGCTACGATAGACGGTGTTGTTCTTGCGCCTTCCTGGTTGGCGATAACGGTAGGTTTTCCACCTTCCATCACTGCTACACAGCTGTTTGTTGTTCCTAAATCAATTCCGATAATTTTTCCCATGATAGATTCCTCCTCATCATATTCTAAAAACAAATTTGTTACTTTTGCTGCATTTATATTAACGCGGACATCTTACGATGCCGGCACGTCTGACTGATAAAACGGCTGCTATGATACCACTGCAACCATGCTGTGGCGCACAACAGAATCCTTATACATATAACCCTTCTGTAACTCCTGTGCGACCACTCCGGAATCGTACTCCTCGCTTTCCACCTGCATCACTGCATTGTGGAAGTTCGGATCAAATTCCTGACCGACTGCTTCGATCGGCTTTACTCCGCTTGCATCAAGCTCGGTAAGCATCTGTCTGTATACTTTATCCATCCCGACGACAAACGCATCTTCTCGCTGCTCCTCCGGTACTGCTGCCAGTCCTCTCTCAAAATTGTCAATCACCGGAAGGATCTTCTCAATGATACTTTTTGCTCCCATATCGTACATCTGTGTTTTTTCTTTCTCTGTGCGCTTACGGAAGTTGTCGAATTCTGCCATCTGACGTTTTAATTTATCATTCAGTTCCTCGATCTGTTCGTCTTTTTTATCTTTCTTTTTCTTAAAGAATCCCTTCTTCTCATCGGCAGGCGCTTCCTGTCCGTCCTCTGCCTCAGATTCCTCTGTCTCTTCTGCCTGCTCGCCGGATTCAGCTGCTTCTGTTTCAGCCTCTGTCTCCTCCGCCTCGCTTACCTCTTCTGCCTGCTTCTCTGCGGCATCTTTTTCAAGATCCTCTAATACTTCTTCCATCATTTCTTCTTTTTTCTCTGCCATTCCAATCCTCCATCTATGTCTCCCCTTTTGGTCTGTCCAAAATTCCATCGAGAGAATTCTTCAATACCTTCAGGTTATCCATGACTTTCTCATAATCCATTCGCTTCGGTCCTACAATACCGATGGTTCCGCGAATCCCTTCTCCCAATTCATAGGTTGCTGTAACCACGCTGCAGTCCTTCATCGTCTGAATCGGGCTTTCATTTCCTATATAAACCTGAATCCCTGTGCTCTTATCTTCCAACAGGTTCTCAGTGACAAGTGATGCAAGCTGCTGCTTCTCCTCAAATGTGGAGATCAGTTCACTCGCCTTTTCTGCGGAATCACTTAGTTCCGGGTATTTGAACAGGTTCGTTGTCCCGCTCGTGTAGATCCGGATATCCTCATCCTGTCCCATCGTCTCTGCCACGGTATCCAGCACATCACTGATGATGTCGCTGTGGATTCCCGCCTGCTCCTTCAACTTGGCAATCGTGCCGAGATTGATGTCCTGTAAGGCAAGACCGTTGAGATTCGAGTTCAGCAGAATATTCAACTTCAGCATCGTCTCATTGTCGATCGGTTCAGATACCGGAATAATCTTGTTCTTGACCAGATTGCCCTCCGTGACAATCACTGCCAGTATCTGTTCTTCATTCACATTGGAAAGCTGTATGAACTTTACCTTGTTGCGGTGGTAGCTCGGCGCCGACACCATCGTCGCATAGTTGGTATTTGCCGCCAGCATCTTTGCCACCTGCTGAAGAACCTGATCCACTTTTTCCGTGTGTTCAATGACAAACTTCTTCATGTCATCAACTTCACGGTTCTTCTCTTCCATCAGATGATCTACATAAAACCGATACCCCTTATCGGAAGGAATACGTCCTGCGGAAGTATGTGGCTGCAGGATATAACCCAGTTCCTCCAGGTCTGCCATCTCGTTGCGGATAGTCGCAGAACTCAGATTCAGATCTGTATACTTTGAAATGGTTCTCGACCCAACCGGCTCGCCTGTCTCCAGATAATTGCGGATGATCGCATCTAAAATTTTTATTTTACGTTCATCTAATTCCATCTCGTCCATCACTGGTCTCCTGCTGCTTTTCCTGCAGTTCCTCTTGTCTTATTAGCACTCGTTGCTATGGAGTGCTAACACCTTACGTACTTAAGATAGCACCAACCTATTTCTTTGTCAACAGGATTTTTCATAAAAGTTGTGTTTTATTTGTGATTTTATAGTTTGTTTATAAATAGCAAAAATCCTCTAAAGGTTCCATGTCCTCCAGAGGATTCCCGCATCACTTTCTTCTATTATAATAGAATACAAATTTCTCTCCATCTATATGTGCCCGTCAGGCGGAAAACTTCTGCTAAAACGGCCGGAAACAGCAACAGTTGCAGAGAAGATCCAGACAGAGCAGGCTTAAGCACCAGTTCCCTGCGCTCGCATACGGTCTGTCATAGTCACTTCCCATGCTGGTATACCATGTACCGCCATACTGAAGATGCTGTAAAAACTGCCGGTATTCCATATTGCTCGGCTCCATCTCCACCGCACGCTTTGCGTGTTCCATCGCGTTGATGTTATTGCCCATGCCCTGATTGGCAATCGCGCTGAAATAGTACCAGCGCGCCCGGCGTTCCCCAAACGGAATTCCGTTCAGCACATTCAACGCCTCCACATAGTGTCTGCTTGCAATATAATTTGCAGCCGCCTGCATCTTCGGCGATTCATTCTGACCGAATCCATGGCTGCCGGCGTAACTGTAGCCGCCGGAATTGCTGCTGTAGCCGCCGCCATAACCGTATCCACCGCCCTGCTGCTTCTCCTTCATGATCTGGTCATATGCCTGCTGTACTTCCTTAAAATGCTCCTCAGCCTCATCCCTGTTCGGATTGTTCACATTCGCATCTGGATGGTATTTTCTGCTGAGTGCTCTGTATGCCTTTTTTATCTCTTCATCTGAGGCTCCCCGCGATACGCCGAGCACCTGATATGGATCTGTCATATATGTGTAACCTCGCTATTTGCGCGCTTTTTTCTTATTCTTCTCTTCCGCCTTGCGTTTTTTCAGCTGAAGATACTCGTATTTTGACCATACGCCGGAATACAGCACATTCCGCAGTATATCCGCATGTAATAAAATCGGAAGGCGTTCAAACGACTTGGCGCACTCGGACATCATGCTCGTGAGCAGCAGACGGCAGAGCGTATCCATGTCATCCGCACTCTCCCGCATCGCATAGACGAGTGGATTGTACTCCTTTTTCCTGCGATCCTCATCGTAATCCTCATAGGCATCCATAATGTAGATGAACTTTCCCATGTAAAAGCCAAGTGTGCGCAGCTCTTCCTGCCACTCATCCTCTCTCCAGCAGAAAATCTCACCCAGCATCTCTCCGGTCAGACCTGCCACCACATCAAGGTTCGTCTCGCCTCTTGCCTCCACCTCGTCTGTTTTTCGCATGAACTCTTCCACTGCGTGAACCTGGCGCGGATACTTCTCTATCACGCGCGCATAGTCCTTATCCAGCATCTTTGCAAACGCCTTCTTCGTATAGGCTTTCTCGTCCTTCCAGTCGTCAATCAGATTATGATAGGCTACAATCAGATTCATATCCGCCGCATAATCTGTCGCCTCATTGATCCACACCTGCCGCTTCTTGGTCGGATGCAGCGCGCAGGTAATCTCGGAGGATTCATTCGTAAGCTCATACAAGCCCGTCAGAAGAACGATCAGAAATGTCATATCATAGTTGAGCAGCATCTGTCCTTTTGCACCACAGTTGGATTTGAGTCTCTGGCACAGTCCGCAGTAATATGCCTGATATGCCTTCCGGTTCTCCTCTGTCATGATCTTCTGATTGATATTTATGTAACCGAACATTCCAAGTTCTCCTTTGCCCTGCCAGATCAGCTTCTTCTGATGAATTCTCTCCTGCACTTCGGGCAGGTAATACAGATTTTGCCTCTTCCCTTCGGCACCCGCACTCTCTGCCTGCATCCAGGACACTTGAAAAAGCGGTAGGTATCTCTCTGTGCGAAGCGCTTCTTCCACTGATCCCGCTTCACAACTGCTTTGTAGCGCCTGCTCAGATACCGCTGATTCTCCTCGTAACGCTTCGAGACGTTCTTTGAAAACATACGGAAACAATTATAAATCATCAGCGCAATTCCAAACCAGTAAAAAATGGAAAGCACCGGCAGAAGCCCGCTAAACATCGACACAACCAGACTCACCAATACCACGATGTTCAAGGTTCTCCCAAGCTCATCCGCTCCATACCGTCCAGTCATAAAACGCTGCAGTTTTTCTCTCATATCCATTCCTTCCTTTCCGGATCATGAGATCATGTTAAGCCCTGCAAAATAGACTGTCAACCTTCCTATCGTCTTTTTAGAAACATTTTAGACTTTGATTAGATTTCAGGCTGCCTGTCAAAACAGGCGCACCTTTCTCCTCATATCCTCCGGATCTTTTGCTCCTGCGATCGCCGTCCCGGACGTAATGCAGCTCTTCATATAAAGGTTGTAAATCGCATCATCCATCTGCACTCTGCCACGCTCCTTCTCTGCTCCTGTGGAAGTATCCAGCTGCTGTATCCGGTTCTCCGCAATCAGACTGCGCACCCCGGCATCCGCCACCAGAACCTCATAAGCAGCCACACGCCCGGCTTCATCCTGCCGCCGCAGCAGCTTCTGCGCCATAGCCCCCGCCAGTCCCTGCGCCAGACTTTCCAGAAGGATCTGCGAACCGGATGTGCTCCCGCCGCACTGTACCAGATGGAGCAATGCCGCCGTCACACTGTCCTCCTTCTCTGCCAGAATCACAAACTGCCCTCTCCTGACTGCCGCAAACAAAAGCCCGGCCTCCCGCTCGTTCCCGATTCCATCCAGAAGGATCACATCGGCATCCTGCTGCAGCGCCATCGCAAGGGCTTCCTCCCTGGAAGCGCAGTCCGCTCCGATCTCCCGCTGCACAACCAGTCCCCTTCCCTGCGGAAGGATGTATTCTGTCGTATCCTCCACAGAGACAATGACCTTTGACTGTGTTGCGGCAATCTGTGCGGCAAGTGATGCCATCGTCGTCGTCACTCCGCTTCCTCTGCCTCCCGTGACAAGAAGCAGTCCGCGCCCGTTTTTCACAAGCTCCGTAATCTCCTCCGGCAGCAGAAGTTTCTCCGGCAGCGGAACCCCGGACGAATGCAGTCTTACGGACATTGCATCTCTCCCCTGCTGTCTGTATACGGACACGCGCAGACGCAACGCTTCGGAAAATGAATAGCTGCATACCAGCGCGCCTTTCGTGCGGTACTCTTCCAGCTGATCCCCGGACAAGATCTGCTCCGTCACCTCTGTAAGATCCGCATCCTGCCATTCTGCGGCGTCCTCCTGCCCTGCGGCAGCCAGTTCTCCGTCAATCCGAAGCATCGCCGGTCTTCCCGGGACAAGGTGTACATCCGATGCACCTTTGCCATCCGCATATTCCATAAGATCATTAAAAAGTTTTATGCCGTTCATAGAAAAACTCCTTCTTATTGCTTCATAGGGAAATGCAATGCATCCCCGCAGAGCGTTTTTTATTTCTAGGAAGGTTCTACTTTCACACATGAATGTATCACGGTATTTCCTATGAAATAAAAAGAGCCGCTGCGCGACTCTCAGATACTTCTATGTGACAATGATAAGCAGAACGATAAGCCGGGTTATGTCTAAACCGTGGCAAGCCACGGTCGGAATGATCATCTATCTAGGATGACTGTTGCCAGCCACCTCAAGCAACCTACCTAAAGCTGGCGGGCCGCGTCAACGCTTTTGTTCGGTCTTGCTTCGGATGGGGTTTACATATGCCCACTCTGTTACCAGCGCGGCGGTAGTCTCTTACACTGCCCTTCCACCCTTACCGTATTCCGGCATTACCGGAACCGGCGGTATATTTCTGTTGCACTATCCTTGGAGTCGCCTCCACCGGACGTTATCCGGCATCCTGCCCTGTGAAGCCCGGACTTTCCTCACCCCAGCAATGCTGGGCCGCGATCATTTGTTCTACTTATCACCGCAACTATTACTTATTATAATGTGCTTTCCGCAAAATGTCAAAGCAATCCTATACATTGAAGCAGGAACCGCCGATGAATTCGCGGATAATCGAATTCTGGCTGATACCGTCGCTCGGCATCGGAAGGAAATAATCCAGGAACTTGAGCAGGCGCTTTGCCTCCAGATATTCCGGACAATCCTTGTCAATGGCAAACAGCAGCGGCTCGGCATACATCTTTAACACCGCCAGTTCATAGATCAGCGCCGAGTTAAACATCACGTCCGCTCCCTCCTGGAACGGGAAAATGTAGCGCTCCTCACCGCGGCGCACCGAATCCCACATGGCAATGGTCTCCTTTGCGGAAGTTCCTCTCGTGCGCGCATCTCTCACAATCCGACGGATCATTCTGCCGTCCGTTGTTGGCAGGCAGTTGTGCTCGTCGATGTTGAGCTGGGTCAGCGCACTGATGTAGATTTTGAACTTGCTCTCCACCGGGAGAGAGCAGGACAGCCTGTCGTTGAGTCCGTGGATTCCCTCGATGACCAGTACGTCCTCTTTTCCAAGCTGCATGTAGCGGTCCTTGTATTCCCGCTTGCCGGTCTTAAAATTGAAGACCGGCAGATTGACGCGCTTGCCCGCAAGCAGTTCATTCATGTCGTGGTTAAACAGCTCCACATCCAGCGCTTCCAGACATTCCAGATCGAGTTCCCCGTTCTCATCGCGCGGGCACTGGTCCCTGTTCGCATAATAATCATCGAGAGGGAACGGATGCGGCTTTAATCCCTTCGCGGCAAGCTGGATGGAAAGGCGGTGTGAAAAGGTGGTCTTTCCGGAGGAAGACGGTCCGGCAATCATGATAAACTTTTTGCCGCCCGACTTTACAATCGTATCTGCCAGATGTCCGATCCGCTCCTCAAACAGTGCCTCCTGCGTCAGAATAATTTCCTGCATGCGTCCTTCCGCAATCGCGTCATTGAGCGCGCCGATCGTGCCGATCTCTAACATGCGGCCCCACTCACGCGAAGCTTTCAGCGTGTGGAACAGCTTCCCGGAAGGTGCAAACTCTGCCACTTCCCTTGTATTCTCATTCGGGAACAGAAGTACAAATCCATCCTCATACGTCACAATATCGTAGTAGCGGAGATAGCCCGTAGACGGCACCATAAATCCGTAAAAATAGTCCTTATAGTGATCAAGTACATAGATATTGACCCTGGAGCTGCGGCGGTATTTAAAAAGCTTTTCCTTATCCTCCATCCCGAGGTCATGGAACAGTGCAATCGCATCATCTGTGTTCATGCTGCGCTTCTCAATCTCGATATCCTCCGTCACAAGACGGTACATCTCCTTTTTCAGCGCTATGGCGCGTGCTTCGTTCACCGCAATCACGCGCTCCTGTCCGTCCGCCTTTTCACGCAGCTCACAGTAATATCCCTGGCCGATGGAATAAAGCACACGGACGCTGATATGTTCACTTCCCCAGAGATTGTAGACCGCCTTCTGCATCAGAAGCGTGACGCTTCTGCGGTATGTCTTTTTTCCCGTCTTATCGGCCGTCGTCACAAACGAAAGCATTCCGTCCCGCTGTGCCGTCTTATTTAATTCCCGCAACCGGTTATTATACACCACAAGCACGATGTCATCCGGATATTTTTCCTGATATTCCTGCGAAATTGCAAGAAAACTGGTTCCCGCCGGATATTGTCTTACTTCCCCTTCAATCGTCAAGCTGACCATATCTTTCCCCATACAAATCTCTCCCCCTCTGCCTTTTCTTCAAGGCTTTTTTCATTCATAATACGCAAGCGCCCTGGCATTCTGCGCGAGGATCTGTTTTACATCGTCGATCCGGGCGGCAATCTGCTCCGTCGCCGGCTGACCGGATAACTGTGTTAAAATATCCTGCTGGATCTGCACTTCCCAGCGAAGATACGCCAGAAGCACCGGATGTTTTTCTGTAAGAAGCTGCTTTCCATAGCGGAATTCCAGTTCCTGCTCTTCTGTAAAGCTGTCCGCATGAGAGACTGCGGAAGCATCAAAGTGAACGCGCATCATGGGGTAATATTTCCCATCCTCCATGACCATCTCTTCCCTCTCTGTGACATAACCGTTCTCCATCAGAAAACGCCGCACCTTCGGAAGCTCTGACTGCGGCTGCAAAACCAGCCCGTGTGCCTGCTCACAGATGACTCTCCCGCTCTCCAGAATATGTATGACCAGTCCGCCGCCCATCCCCGCAATCAGGATGGTGTCCGCCTCACCCGGCTTTAGCGCCGCAACGCCGTCCGACAGACGGGTCTGTATGTAATCTTCCATGCCGTACATCCGGATGTGTTCCCTGGCACGCTCCAGCGGTCCCGTCCGGATATCCATCGCAATCGCACTGGGGATGCGCTTTCGTTCCACCAGATAAATCGGTACATACCCGTGATCGGTTCCCACATCCGCCAGCCGCTCTCCCTCTCCGATGAGTCCTGCCGCCGTTCTTAAACGTTCTGATATTTTTACCATAGATTACTCCAGATAATCCTTTAATTTGCGACTTCTGCTCGGATGACGCAGCTTGCGCAGCGCCTTCGCCTCGATCTGACGGATACGCTCACGTGTGACATTGAACTCTTTTCCGACTTCCTCAAGTGTCCTCGCACGTCCGTCCTCCAGTCCAAAACGCAGTGTCAGCACCTTCTGCTCACGCTCTGTCAGCGTTCCGAGCACTTCCTCCAGCTGTTCTTTTAACAGGGTAAATGCCGCTGCATCCGCCGGTACCGGAACGTTGTCGTCCTGGATAAAATCACCGAGATGGCTGTCCTCCTCCTCACCGATCGGAGTCTCTAAGGATACCGGCTCCTGCGAAATCTTTAAGATCTCACGCACACGCTCCACCGGCATGTTCATCTCCGCAGCGATCTCCTCCGGAGTAGGTTCGCGTCCCAGCTCCTGCAGTAACTGTCTGCTGACACGGATCAGCTTGTTGATCGTCTCGACCATATGCACCGGAATACGGATGGTTCTCGCCTGATCTGCAATGGCTCTCGTGATTGCCTGACGGATCCACCATGTCGCGTAGGTGGAGAACTTATATCCCTTGCGGTAATCAAACTTTTCCACCGCCTTGATCAGTCCTAAATTTCCCTCCTGAATCAGATCCAGAAACAACATTCCACGACCGACATAGCGCTTTGCAATGCTGACAACCAGACGAAGATTGGCCTCTGCCAGTCTCTTTTTCGCCTCCTGATCGCCGAGCTCCATACGCTTTGCCAGCTCAATCTCCTCCTCCGCGGACAGAAGCGGCACTTTTCCGATCTCTTTTAAATACATACGCACCGGATCTTCAATGGAGACACCGTCCGGAACGGAAAGATCAATCTTCTCGACCTCAATCTCATCCTCATCATCGACGTCAAGAAGCATCTCATCGTCAACGTCGTCATCCGTAATACGAAGCACGTCGATGTTGTTTGCCTCAAGGAAATCCAGAATCTTCTCAAACTGCTCTGCATCCAGCTGCATGTCGGAAAAGAAGTCGCTGATCTCCTGATACTCCAGCATGTTTTTCTTCTTTTTTGCCAGCGCAAGCAGTTCTCTTAACTTTATCTGGAACTTCTCCTGGGCGCTTGCCACCCCGTTCTCTGCTCCCGCATCGGCAGTTTTCGCAGCAGAGTTCTCCTTGTTTTCTCCCAGAACTTCCTTATTGTCGGTGTTTTCTTTCTTTTTTGCCATTTTCGCTTCATCCTCTCATAGTTCGTTACTATTTTGTCCTTAAATGCAGATTTTCATCCACATTCCTGCTTCTTTGCCCGCTCTCATTCCTCCAGCGGAATATGAACCGTTCCCGGCAGCTCATTCTTTTCCTTTGCCAGAGCCGCCATCTCCTGAACGTCAAACGTGTTTGCCAGCTTGTGATTGATGCTGTTCTCCCGGACGCGGATCACGGTCTCGCGCAGCGCTTTTTCGCGTTCCTCCCTGGTATCCACCCGGTGGATTGTCGCGTTTAAGATTCCCGCTGCCTCCCGCTGCTGCTCCTCATCCTCGTAGGTGCTGATGATCCGCGCAGGATTGACTGTCCCGTCCTTCTCATACTGTTCAAACAGCATTTTTGCCACACTGTGGCAGATCGGGTCCGTAAAATCATCTGCACCAACATATCTTTGCACCTTTGGAAACAACGCCGGACTGTTCGTCAGCCACGTCAGCAGAAGCTTCTGCGACTGCACCATGCCGTCCTCGCGCTTTTTCGCACTCTTTTTGTATTCTGTGCGCGCACCGTCCTGTGCGTCCGCGACGCTCTGCGGCGCCCTGCCTCCTCCGGCAAGTCCGGCCTTTAATCCCTGCTGATTGACCAGCCTTCTCAAATCGTCCGGCGAGATCATGTATTTGGCTGCAACCGCCTCGATATAATTATCGCGCTCTAACTTCTCCGTAAATCCGCAAAGCATCTTCGCGACCGCATTGTAAAAGGCCGTCTTGCCCTCCGGATCGTGCATGTCGTGCTGCTGCTCTTCCATGCGCACCTCAAACAGAAAACTGTTCTCCGCCTGGTCGATGCGCTCCTGATACGCCTCTGCGCCAAGCGCCTTGATAAACTCATCGGGATCCTTATACGGCTTCATGTTGATGATCTTGGTCGTGATTCCGACTTCTTTTAAAATCGGGATGGCCCTGAGCGCCGCCTTGATCCCCGCCCCGTCGCTGTCATACGTCAGATAGACTTCCTTGGTATAACGCTTGAGCAGATTGGCATGACCGCTTGTGAGCGCCGTACCGAGCGACGCCACGGCATTGTCAAACCCTGCCTGGTGCAGTGCAATCACATCCATATATCCCTCGCACAAGAGCAGCTGCGGCTTTTTTGTCGCCCGTGCGAAATTGAGTCCGTAAAGATTGCGGCTCTTGTCGAAAATCTTCGTCTCGGGGGAATTGAGATACTTTGGCTCTCCATCTCCCATGACGCGCCCGCCAAATCCGATCACCTTATTGTGCACATCCATGATCGGAAACATGGCACGGTTCCAGAACTTATCATGTCCGCCCCGCACCTCATCGATCGTGACAAGACCGGAATCCTTTAAGATCTCATCGTCATAGCCCTTCGACCGCAGATACCGGTACAGATCATCGCTGTACTGATCCGAATATCCAAGCCCGAACTTGTGGATCGTCTCATCGGACAACGCCCTCTTTTTAAAATAATCAAGCGCACGTTTTCCGCGCTCCCCGCGAAGCAGCACGAAAAAATACTTTGCCGCCTCCTTGTTGATCTCCAAAAGACGTGCCCTCCGGTCCGCCTCCTGCCGCTGCGCCGCCGTATATTCCTGCTTCGGGAGATCGACGCCCGCCCGCTCGGCAAGCGCTTCCATTGCTTCCCCGAACGTGTAATTCTCGTACTGCATCAGGAAGGTAAAAACATTGCCTCCCGCGTGGCAGCCAAAACAATAGTACATCTGTTTATTGGGAGAGACCGAAAAAGAACCGGTCTTCTCATTATGGAAAGGGCACAGCCCGAAGTAGGTACTGCCCTTTTTTGACAGCCGCACATACTGCGAAATGACGTCCACGATATCGTTGCGCGAACGCACTTCTTCTATCAATTCATCCGAATAACGCGGCATCTTCCGCTCCTTTCTTTCCGCTTTTTATTTCCATTCTAATCTAATAGCCGTCCACCTGCCATGCCCTGGGACGCCTCAGGCATGACACAGTCTTAATAGCCGTCCACCTGCCAGGCCTGAGGCAGAAAGTACTCCGAAAACTTGGTGATGGCATACTGATCCGTCATTCCTGCGATGTAGTCTGCGACCACGCGCTCCGCGCTCTCGCCCTCGTCCATCATGCGCAGATATTTTGCCGGGAGCTGATCCAGATGCTCCTTGTAAAAGTAAAAGAGCTGCTCGATCATCGCCTTCGCCTTGACTTCCTCTCCCTTTGCCACCGGGTTCTTGTAGACGTTCTCAAACATGAACTTGCGCAGATCGATCATCGCCTCCTCGATCTCCGGCGACATCATGATGTCATCCTTCTCCCTGCTGTTCATGATAATGTTATGTATCAGCGTATTGAGGCGCTGCTTGGTGGAAAAACCAAGGGTCTTTCTGAGTTCAAGCGGAATATCGTCCTCCGTTAAGACCAGCGCACGGATCGCATCGTCAATATCGTGGTTGATATAGGCAATCTTATCCGAAAAGCGCACAATCTTTCCCTCGAGCGTATGCGGCATCAGTCTGGACTGATGGTTCAAAATACCGTCCCGCACTTCCCATGTGAGATTCAGCCCTTTTCCATCCTTCTCCAGCTTCTCCACGATACGCACACTCTGTTCGTTGTGCCGGAATCCATTCTCGCAGAGCCCGTTTAACACGAACTCGCCGGCATGTCCAAACGGCGTATGTCCAATATCGTGTCCGAGCGCGATCGCCTCGACCAGATCCTCATTGAGACGCAGTGCCTTTGCGATCGTTCTGGCATTCTGCGATACCTCGAGTGTATGGGACAGTCTCGTCCGGTAATGATCGCCCTTCGGCGTCAGAAACACCTGCGTTTTGTTCTTGAGACGCCGGAACGCCTTGCTGTGCAGGATGCGGTCTCTGTCACGCTGAAATACCGGTCTGATATCACACGGCTCCTCATACACATCTCTGCCCTTAGAATGAATGCTGAGCGTGGCGTACGGACTTAAGGTCTCGCACTCCATTCTCTCTATTTCTTCCCGTATCGACATGTATTATCTCCTCTTTTTCGTCACGCACTACGCAGTGACTCCATATATATAATTCTGCGTCCGGAGTGGATTTCCTCTATTTTTTTCGACACAGTTTGAAAAAATCATGTTTCCTTGCGCTAAAAATGCTATACTATAACCACCAAATGAACAAGGAGTGTGGTACCATGGTTTTATTTCTGCTCATCATCCTTATTATGATTTCGGTATATTGGAGACCAATGTGGGGAATTCTAAGAGGTCTGCTGCTCGGCTTTCTTTTTTTAATCGGGGGCAGTTCCCTGAACGTCCCGGTTCCGGTTTCGTTTGTGGTATTTGTTCTCTACTGCCAGCTGGGCACCCCCTGGCTTCGCAAGACAAACTACCGGCAGACAAAAGCGACGAGAACATTTCACGAATCGACAACCACCGACGCGGATCACTCCACGTACACCACGGAGCAGTACTATTATGCCTATGAGGTGGACAGCACGGATTATACCAACGTGCATAGCATCTATCCGTACAATAAGAAGCTGCATGCGGAAGCCAAAAGCGCAGAATGTGAAATTTTCTACCATCCGAAAAAGCCGAAGAAGATGTTCTGCCCGGAAGATATCGCAAAAGATTACTACACGATATGGATTCTCCGGTTCCTGATCGGCGGCACTATCATTGCAACAGATTTTTATTTTTAATTTATTATAAAATGAGAAAGGCAGGTCAATAAGCATGAAAATAACAATCGCAAGACAGTGTGGAAGCGGCGGGCACAAAGTCGCCGACATTCTGTCCGAAAAACTGGGTATGGAGATTTTTGACAAAAAAAGATTTATTGAAGAGTCTAAAAGAAGAAACGTCTATGATGAAAACGCAAATTTTCTGAACGAGAAACCGATCGACAGTTTTCTTTACAGTCTTATCATGAGCTACGGTTCCAAAAATCCGCGTGAACGATATATCCGTTTTGTAAAGGATGTCACGGAGCAGGAATCCTGTATTATCATCGGCAGATGTGCAAATACGATCTACAAGGATGACCCGGACTGTGTGTCCGTTTATCTCCACGCCGATCCGGACATACGGAAAAAGAGAATCCAGGAGCGCGACCACGTATCTGAAAAAGAGGCTGCGGAGACATTACGGGAAGTAGATGAAAAGCGTTCTGCATTTCAGGAACAGTGCACGGCAACCCGCTGGGGCGACGGCAATGAGTATGATCTTTGTATTGATACAGGGAAAATCGGTATCGAGAAAGCTGCCGAATTAATTTTGCAGTATATAGAATACAGGAAATGAAAAAGCGGGAAGCCTTCACTCTCAAGGCTTCCCGCAAATAAAAAATGCAGGAGATGGGACTTGAACCCACACGATATTGCTACCACAGGCACCTGAAGCCTGCGCGTCTGCCAATTCCGCCACTCCTGCATAATCTTCACGAATATTTGTGATGTAATGCGGAAGATGGGACTTGAACCCACACGTTCGCAATGAACACAAGATCCTTAGTCTTGCTCGTCTGCCAGTTCCGACACTTCCGCATTTCGGTCACTCATCGTGACGACTTGATAATAATACCAAACGCATCTCAAAATGTCAATGCTTTTTTCGAAAAAATTTAAATAAATTGTTCAAACAATTCGTGCAACTACAGATATTTCTCGTCAAACTCCTCTTTATGCAGCGGCTTTCCGAAGTAAAATCCCTGAATCAACTGGATTTTCGTCTGCTTGAGCGCATCAACCTGCTCTTTCGTCTCAACGCCCTCCACACAGACATGAACGCCGATCGTCTGGGCAAGTTCCGCCACCATTTTCACGAAGGCGGTGGAAAATTCATCCTTCCCGATGTCAATGATAAAACAGCGGTCAATCTTGATGACATCGATCGGCATTTCCCGGATATGATTGAGTGAGGAATACCCCGTCCCGAAATCATCCAGCGCCACACGCACGCCAAGTGCGCGAATCTCGGAGAGAATCTTCTTCATCCGGCTCATATCGTTGATCGCCAGCCCCTCCGTGACCTCCAGGGTCAGATTCTCCGGTACAATCCCCGTCCGTTTGATGACCGAGCGCACCTGCTCCACGATGTCATTCTGCAGCAGCTGCACCACGGAGAGATTGACATTTACCTTGTAATCCGGATGCCCCATATCGTTCCAGTATTTGCACCGCTTGCACGCCTCCTCGAGGACATACGCACCGATCGGGTTAATCAGCCCCAGATACTCCGCCAGCGGTATAAAATCCGTCGGAGCAATCAATCCCAGTTCCCCGGAATTCCAGCGGATCAACGCCTCCGCACCCACGCACGGATTGGATTCCCTGGTCACATCCACGATCGGCTGATAGACCACCTCAAACTCGGAAAATGCATTGTTGGTTGCATTGCGCATATTTTTTTCCATATCGAGGCGGCGGAACGACGTGGACTCCACGTTCTCATCGTAGAACTCCACACGGTTCTTGCCGGAACATTTTGCGGCGTAAAGCGCAATATCCGCCTTCTTGATCAGTTCCTCCACCGTGTCGCCCTCTGTCGGGAAACGCACAACGCCCATACTCATCGTACAGTAGTAATCCGCCCCCTTAAGCATCCACGGCTTGGAAAACAGCGTGCGGATGTCGTCCAGAATCTTCTGCAGCATCATGATCTGCCGATGTGCAAGAATAATGATAAACTCATCTCCGCCCATGCGGTAACAGTTATTTTCCACACCCGGAATCCGACGCAGGCTGTCCGATATATTTTTTAACAGGATATCCCCGTACTGGTGTCCCAGTCCATCGTTGATATGCTTAAAATCATCGAGATCGATGTAGAGCAGCGCTCCTTCACCGCCGAACTCCTTTGTCTGTTCAATGCAGTGCGCAAGATCCTGCTCAAACCGCATACGGTTGTAAAGCCCGGTCAAAAAATCGTTGTTTGCCTGCCGTTCGATCTTCTGCTGATACAGTTTTTTGTCCGTCACCTCGTAGATGGTATACAAAAATACACTTCTTCCGTCGACCCAGTGGATTCCTGTGCGGTGATAGTCAAACCAGCGTTTTTCCTGCTCCAGATAGATCTCGCGGAAGCAGTCCGTATCAATGCCGCCCGATTCTTCCCGCCAGCAGTTCTCCAGCATGTCCGGCGCGGCATCGTCCGGCAGAAATGCGCGCAGCCGCTGGTTGCTGTAGAGAATCCTTCCACTGACCGGATCCTTCACATAAATTCCGCAGCCCACGTTCTCTAAAATCGCCTCAAGAGACGCATACGAACTCGCCAACGAATTTTTTGCAATACGCTTCAGAAGAATACTCTGAATAATCCGTCTGACATCGTTGACGAACTTGACGTCCGTCACTTCCCAGTTCCGCTCCTCGTGTTCTTCCAAAAAGCACAGGTACATCTCCGCCCTGGTATTGACCTCGACCGGCAGAAAAATGCCTGCCAAAAGCCCGTGCGCATCAAAAAACTGCCGGAACACCTCCGGCATCATACTGTTTGAAGAAATCATATACGGTTTTCCGTTAAAAAAGGGCATCTTCTCACGCGACACGCCGGACCATTCCCCACGCACTGAGTCCATTCCAGGCGCCGCATATTCACAGATCATCTCGATCTTCGAGTGCTCTTTGTTCTCTTTTAAGAGCGCACCGCGCGAAATCTCCATGTACGCGCAGCATTCCCGCAGAATGTCGTGCACGATCTCCTCAAAGCTGTTTTCCGACTCTAACATCTTTACGATGGAAGTCATCACCTCATTCCTGTGAAGTTCTGCTTCCATCTGTGTCTCAGACTCGCGGCTCTTTAACACCGCCTCCTGTGCCATCAGTTCTTCCATCTTCACGGCGAACATCTGCTTGGACAATGTCTCCAGAAATTCCAGTGACTTATCATACCGTTCCGGCGTCGTGCGCATGACATAAGATGGAACATCCGCATCTTCCCGATCCATGATTCCGATGACGATCCAGATTGCCGCCGTCTTCCCGCCGATCTTGATGGACACGCCGCACATTTTCACCAGATCATTTCCACAATCCTCTTCGAGCACACTTTCGATTCCATCGTCTAAAAGCCGGTTCATGAGCGTCATATGCCGTTCCACTCCGGTCAGCCCGTGAATATACGCCAGTTCCTCCTTAGAACCATATGCCTTTGTGACAACTCCGTGCGTTCTGCTCAGACATACCAGATACACATTATTGGCATCGCAAAACCGGTCCTGCAGATTCTGCATCAATGTCGCATCTAACAATCCCAGATCGGTATCCTGCGACGCTTCCTGATTCATCCCCCTTGAAAGTGCCATATCTTCCTCATCCTTTATACTGAATTACAAACAGATAAAACTGATCCTTTTCCCGGATACACTGCTCGGCAAGCAGCCGGTAATCGTTTCTTATGCGGAGCTGTTTCCTGATAAATCCCTGCTCGTTGGAATAGAGCACAAGAATCCCGTCCGCCTTTAACAGTCCGGCTGATTTTTCAAAAAATCTTCCGTAAAAGGCGTCCGTCTCCTCCTTTGACTTTCTTCCCCGGACAGGCATATTGGTGATGATCTCGTCAAATAGATATGCATGTGTAAAATCAAAATAATCACGGTTGATAAAATTGATTTTCTCCCCCGCATACGATGCATTCTCCCTCGCTCCCCGGATTGCCTCGCCAAAGATATCAATTCCGTATTTTTCCCGCGCAGGGACACGGATATCCCGCTCGATCAACATCGTGCCGACACCGCAGAACGGATCGAGAATCTGCGCGTTTTCTTTTAAATACGGCTCTGCCAGCGCCACAAGCATTGCTGCAGTCGCCGGATGAATCGAAGCTGCCACCGCATTTTTGCGGTAGGCAAAACGTCCCGGCGCAATCGAAAGAAGCTTCAGGAAGCAGGCGTAACCGCCGTCTCTTTTCTCCAGAAGCCGCAGTTCAATCTCATAATCCGACGGTGCATTCACAAGCATTCTGCCGGACAGCCGCTCCAGCTCCGCGGAAAACCGTCTGGCAAACGTGCTCTTTTTGTCTAACGGCATGTGGCTCTTTATTTCCAGTCTGAAATAAAACGGCGTCGTCTCCCGGTGCGCCTGTGTAAGGAGTTCCCGCAGATTGGAATCCCAGACCGCCTCCGCGGCTCCTACGGCATCTTCCGGCACCGGCTGCGCCGTGCGCACCGGAAACAATAACTCGCGGTAAGTCCTTATCGACGCAAACGGGCGGACATCCTTCGCATGAACCAGCACACCGAGCGGGTGCAGTTTCTCACTGCGTCTGACCGATGCGGACACCGCTTTTACCTCCTCAAGCGTCACACCGCGCTGCTCCCGGTTCGTCGCGAGCAGAAAATCCTGCGGCTCTGTGAATCCCACAAACGTGTGACGGGTAATTCCCTCCGCCGCCGTAATGATACGTTCCAGTTCCCGCAGTTCCTCATTCACATGCTTTTTCTCATTCTCGGGAATCTCCCGCGCCAAAAGTGCATCCCTGTGTTCTTTTAACGCTTCCAGATAAGGGGATACCTCCATCCCCGACAAAGCCGTGAGATACGCGCTCCTTACGAACAGCGTCTGCTCTCTCTCGTATGCATGAAAAAGAGAACCTGCCGTCTGCAAAAGCCCGAGACTTCCAAGCAGAAGCGCCGCATTTTTGCGCACCTTCGGCTCATCGCTCTCCAGCAGTCCTGTGAGCAGTGCCCCGTCTCCCACCAGAGACAGCAGGGTTTCCCTTGCCTGTGGGTCCTTGCACTCGCTTCGCAGCAGACTCAAGTTCTCTCTTATATTCTGATTGTTCTGTAATTCTTTATAATATTCGTGAATCATACCGTATACCTACTACCCTTGATACTAGGTATTCTACGATATTTCCTCATTTTTGGCAATACCATTCACGTCAATGTAGGTCAGCAGGTCCTGCTTGAACAAAAGCCACGCATCCTCATGCTCCACATAGTATTTCGGGCACATTTTCCCCGTCACATCATAATGGCGGATCACATCATCCGTAGTCAGGTCATAGCGTCCCATCAGCCAGGCGGTAAGCTCTATCAGCGACTGGTAGGTCGCATCGGTAAACTCTCCCGTCTCATCCGGAATACAGCACTCGATGGCTATCGTGTCTTCATTCCGGTCATTCGACGCGTAGGCAATCTCGTTGCACGGAATGCACTGCACAATCTCCCCGTCCATGCCGATGACGAAATGACTGCTGGCATACGTCTCCCCCGTGTCTTTCAGATTCTCAAAATAGCTGCGGTTCTGCTCCGCCGTCGTGCCCGGGTTCGCAGTATAATGGATCACGATGCCGTTCACCTGGGAAAGCGCCGTTCCCGGTCGCGAATATTCGTTGTAATCCAGCAGTTCTACCTGATAGTCCGGCGCCTGTGCCACATACTTTACCTCGTACGCCATCACCGGCTTTTCTTCATATAGAAGCTTTTTGATCTGTCGTGTGCCAAACCAGACCGCCAGCACCAAAAGCAGCGGAATGCCGATCAAAAGCACTATGCGCAGCCGGCGTCTTCTCCGAAGCTTTTTGCGCCGTCTACGCCTTTTCTCCTCATACCTGCGCTGCTCTTGGCGCCTGTATTTCTCTTCCTGTTCCTCTCGCATTGCTCCATCTTCCCATCTGTCCGTTCATTCTGTCGTGCTCTCTCTGCGGTTCTACACACGCCTCTTTTTCATTTCGCACAATTATTTTCGTGATTTTTTACAAAATTTTTACTATCTTTTTGTTGCTTTCTTCCAAAACAAGTGCTATACTCTGTCAAGGAAAAAGAAAGGAGGCGTATCACGATGAAATATACCATAGATCCAACTATGACTTACAGCGAAGCAGTTCTCTTTTATGAAGAATATCTCACTGCTGCCAAGGCTGCTGGGAAAAAGCCGGTATCTTTCCTGCATTTTATCACAGGTCGTTACTAGAAGGCTTTTCCCTTCTTTTTTATCTTACATCAGATGAGAATTTCTGTGTTTTAAATTTATCTTAATTTCTCTTAATTTCCACTGAACTTTTACCGAATAAAATTTGTTTTCATTGCAGGTTCCCGCTCCGGGAATGTGATTCCCGCTGCCGCTCCTGCCTGAATACATTTGAGCAGCCATGCCATATTGCTGCCCAGCGTGCGCATGGTCTGCAGTCCCTCTGCGTCCTGCCGTACCTCGTCCGGCGTATTTCCGTGTACCTGGTTCCAGTACTGGGAGGAAACCACCGGCATGGAATTGATCGTGAAATATTTGTTCAGCTGATCAAACGCGGATGCCGCGCCGCCGCGTCTGCAGCTCACCACTGCTGCCCCCGGCTTTCCGGCAAACACATTTCCCTTTCCGTAGAATGCGCGGTCGAGAAACGAGGTGATGGCACCGGATGCCGCCGCATAATGCACCGGCGAGCCGAATACAAAACCGTCCGCCGTCTTTGCTTTCTCAACAAATTCATTGACCGGATCATCCACAAAGCAGCGTCCGTTCTTAAGACAGACATTGCAGCCGATGCAGCCGGCGATCGGCTTTGCACCCACCTGGAAAATCTCGGTCTCAATGCCGTTCTTCTCAAGAGCACCTGCCACCTCGCAGAGCGCCGTATAAGTACATCCCTTTTCTCTCGGACTTCCGTTTACCAATATTACCTTCATGTTCTTTCCTCCATCCTGGCAGATTCCCTGCCCTCTATTCTATGCCACTTTCCCTGTGATCGTACGCTTATAAAATATAAAGTGAATCCTGCCTGCAGGATTCTCCGCCCTAGGCGGGTCAGGGCTGCTCTCCGACATTCTCCGTCTTCCCTATGAAGCAAAGAAAAGCTGCCGTATCATCTGTTCCGGTGCAAAAATATCCTCAAACTGGAAATCCTCCTCCAGAAATTCCATATTTTCCTCGGAATGTTCTACTTCCTTTGAATACAGCTTTGCCACATCCACCCGGTCCTCCACGGAAAACGTTCCTCCGTTCTCCAGAAAACGCAGTGCATCCATATCGCGGATCATCAGAATACCCGCCACCGCAAACTGTGCCTTATTTAAAATGTTGTCATCATAATACGATCTCATAAAATACCGGAATGTAAAGTAGACCAGCAGATGCTCATACTCATATTCCCGTCCCTGCTGCGCTGCGTGAAAGTTCCGGATACATTCCAGATAATTGTCCTCATGGAATGCCGCACGAAGACGTTTCTTTTCTTCCTCCCAGTTCTGATCGAGCACTTCCAGCTGTTCGTAGCGCTCCATGCGGGCAAGAAACGCCGCATACGCCTCCTCAGGCGTTACCTCTTTCTCCCTGCACTCGGCAATCAGCCGGCTCTCACTCTGTTCCTGCTCCTGCCCGCTTACTTCCCCGCCTGTGTGGTATCCGTAAAGTTCCTGCTGCATCCTCTTACAATATAGAAGATACTCCGCCGCGCGCTCTGCCACCGGCTTCTCCCGGTTCTGAAGCAATGCCACCGCCGCCTTAGAAACGGCATTCAGCTGATCGGCATCCACAGACACTTCCTCATCGTCGTCATACCCCTCGCCGTCGGAGGTATCATCCTCACACGCTGCCTCATCATTACCGTACAATGCCCCGTCGGCATCATAAGCTGCCTCGGCATCGTCCCCGGTCCCGCAGAAATCCGGCATCTCATGCTCCTGCCAGGTGATCTTCTCGTCGGTGGAAAACATAATGTTTCCGACCTCCTCACAGGCCAGACTTAAGATCTTCTCCCGGACATCCTCATACTCCATGGTAAAGCGTGGGAACTCGGTGCAGATCTCGCTCAGTGCTTCCTCGCCCATCTTAATGCAGATGTCGCAGAGCTTTTTTTCATTTAAAAACGGGCAGTACCCGTCCTCGCGCATAATCATGGTGTTCTCCTCGCCCGCCTTGATATGCGAGGTAATCTCTTTTCCCAGCTCTCCGCCCAGACTGCGGTAGTAATCCATCGTACCCTCGTCGATGTCGATCTCCCAGCCATAGCAGCAATTATCCTTGCACTGATCTGCAATACAGTGAAACTTTTCATAGTAAGACGGTACTTTTAATATCATCGTTTGCTCCTGTCTGCGCCTCTTCCTGCGCCATTTTATATCCATTTACGGTGCAAAAAGGTGCGTCATCCGCCGCACCTTTTTGTAATCCTACTCATCTTTCCGGAAATGATCGCTCAACATATAGCCGATACACCAGACGCCTCCCGCCAGTGAGAGATACACAAACCCCTGCACCAGTGCGACCGCCAGCTTGATCAGAGACAAATCTCCTGCCATATGCGCCAGAATCACTCCTCTGACCGGTCCTCTTAAGATCATCCATCCTCCTACATAGAACCAGCCAACAACTCCCAGCGTGTAAAAAAACAACGCCAGCAATGTCTTCCATGTTATTTTCATATCTAATTCTCCCTTGTTGATCCTGCAATACCGCGTCTATTGTAACACAAACCGCAGGAAGATGCAAAATCCCTCCTTCTTCTACATCAGCTCCCGGATCTCTCCCGACCGGCAATACTCTGCACAGTCGATCACCCGCTGGTTGGAAGACCCCTTAAACAGCAGAGATATATCATGAAGCTCCGTCACAAACGGTCCGTCCACCAGCACATCGATCGTGTGAAGCAGCTCCGCGGTATCTGCGGTGCAGCATTTTCCGCCCGGCACAAGATCCCGGTCTAACACATAGCCGGTGTATGCCCACACATCCTTCCCCGGGCACTCCGCCTTCACTCTCCGCATAAACGGAAGCAGCGCCTTCTGATTCTCTGGTTCAAAAGGATCTCCTCCGAGCAGCGTCAGTCCCCGGATGTAATCCGGCTTCAAGGACGCAATGATCTCATCTTCCACCTCTCCGGTGAAAGGATTCCCGTATTCAAAAGCCCACGTCTCCGGCTGAAAACAGTCTTTGCAGTGATTTCTGCAGCCCGACACAAAGAGAACGGTGCGCACACCGGTTCCGTTTGCAATATCACAATATTTGATTGCCGAATAATTCATATCTTTTCTCCTCAACAGGGAAAGAAAGACTGTGGCTGCACCATCCCGTGCACACCACAGTCCCCCTGTTTTTATAAATGTAATACCCGTTCCTTGATCTCCTGTGTTCTGCCCTGATTCCAGAACTGCGTTCCAATATAGCCGCAGGTACGTCTTGCCACGCTCATCTTGTTCTGATCGCGGTTGCCGCAGTTCGGGCACTCCCATACCAGCTTGCCGTCCCGGTCTGTCACAATCTTGATCTCTCCGGCATATCCGCACTCCATGCAGTAGTCACTCTTTGTATTGAGTTCCGCATACATGATATTTTCATAGATGTACTGCATCACGGAAAGTACCGCTTCCAGATTGTTCTGCATATTCGGAACCTCCACGTAGCTGATTGCTCCGCCCGGGGACAGTTCCTGGAACTGTGACTCGAACTTTAACTTATCGAACGCGTTGATCTGCTCTGTCACATGTACATGATAGCTGTTTGTGATGTAGTTCTTGTCCGTCACACCCGGGATAATGCCGAAACGCTTCTGTAAGCATTTTGCAAACTTGTAAGTCGTCGACTCAAGCGGGGTTCCGTAGAGACTGAAATCAATGTCCGTCTCCTTCTTCCACTTGGCGCATGCATCATTCAGACGACGCATCACTGCAAGCGCGAATTCCGTGCCTTCCGGCTCCGTGTGGGATACGCCCTTCATATAGCGTGTGCACTCGCAGAGTCCCGCATAGCCGAGAGAAATCGTCGAGTAACCGTGATAGAGAAGTTCATCGATCGTCTCGCCTTTCTTCAGACGTGCAAGCGCACCGTTCTGCCAGAGAATCGGCGCCACGTCGGAAGGTGTTCCCTTTAAGCGGTTGTGGCGGATCATCAATGCCTGATAGCACATTTCCAGACGCTCATCCATGATCTCCCAGAACTTCTTCTCATCTCCTCCGGAAGAGCATGCCGCATCCACCAGGTTCAATGTCACTACGCCCTGGTTAAAGCGTCCGTAATACTTGTGCTTTCCTTCTTTATAATTCTTGGCATGTGCCAGATTGCCCGTCGTGCGGTCTACTGTCAGGAAAGAACGGCATCCCATACAGGTATAGCAGTCGCCGTCTTTTAACTTTTTCATCATCTTCTCAGAGATATAATCCGGCACCATGCGCTTTGCGGTACACTCAGCCGCAAGCCTGGTCAGGTACCAGTATTTGGACCCCTCCCTGATATTGTCCTCCTCAAGCACATAGATCAGTTTCGGGAACGCCGGCGTAATATAAACGCCCTGCTCATTCTTGACCCCTAAAATTCTCTGATGAAGCATCTCCTCGATCACTGCTGCCAGATCGTCCCGAAGCTGTCCCTCCGGCACCTCATCCAGATACATAAACACCGTGATAAACGGAGCCTGCCCGTTGGTCGTCATCAGCGTGATGACCTGGTACTGGATCATCTGCACACCGCGGTTAATCTCCTCTTTGACCCGCATTTCCGCCATCTGGTTGACTTTCTCTTCCGTCGCCTCGATTCCGGCAGTCTCAAGCTCCTTGCGCACCTGCTTGCGGAACTTCTCACGGCTCACCTGCACAAACGGAGCCAGATGAGAAAGGGAAATACTCTGTCCGCCGTACTGGGAGCTTGCGATCTGCGCGATTGCCTGTGTGGCAATATTGCAGGCAGTGGAAAAGCTCTTCGGCGTATCGATCATCGTCTCGCTGATGACCGTACCGTTCTGAAGCATGTCCTCCAGATTGACCAGACAGCAGTTATGCATGTGCTGTGCAAAATAATCCGCGTCATGGAAATGGATGATTCCTTTCTCATGCGCCTCTACAATCTCCGGCGGAAGCAGGAATCTTCTGGTGATATCCTTGCTGACCTCACCGGCCATATAATCTCTTTGTACGCTGTTTACAGTCGGATTCTTGTTGGAGTTCTCCTGTTTTACTTCCTCGTTATTGCATTCCAGCAGACTTAAAATCTGCTCATCGGTAGAGTTGGACTTGCGCACCAGTTCTCTCTTATAACGATAAGTAATATAGTTGCGGGCAACATTAAACGCTTTCTGACTCATGATCTGGTTCTCCACCATATCCTGAATCTCCTCCACACTCGGGGAGCGCTTCATATTCTCGCAGGCTTTCTCAACATTGGAAAGAATCGCCTGAATCTTGTCGTCTCCAAGCTTTTCATAATCAATGACGCTGTCGTTTGCCTTGCGGATTGCAGCCTCGATCTTGCTGATGTCAAAAATGTCCTCGCTGCCACTTCTCTTAATAATCTTCATAACCGTTCAGAATCCTTTCTGTTAATTGCTTTTTCATTATACAATATCTAGTATTGTTGTCAATGCGTTTTCCTAGATTCTGTGGTTATTTTACCTTTTGAACAAAATTAACACCAAAACTTCGTCACTTTTTATTGTTTTGTTTTACAACAACATCTTGTGTCTTCTGCTATTGTCACATCCAGATTTTGTAGCATCTGATCCAGGCAGCGCTTCAGGTGCTCCACATCCTCCGCCGAAAGCCCCGCCGTCAGGCGCGCTTCCATCTCCCGTATATCGTGCTCCGCGCCATCCAAAAGCGCAGCGGCCTTATCTGTGAGCACCAGACGTTTTAAGCGCGCGTCGTGTGAGACCTGGGCGCGCTCGATCAGCCCCTTTCGTTCCATCACACCAAGCATATTAGAAGCGGTCGCTCTTGAAATGGAAAAAGCCTCCTCGATATCCTTCTGGTAGACTTCACAGTCGCTGTGATCTTTCAAAAAACCAAGTGTCCAGCGCTGCATTCCTGTCAGGTTATCCTCATTTTCCATACGCTTTGCTTCCATATTCTTATGGATCTGGTTGTGGAGCAGGCGTATTTTGTATCCGATGGTCTCTGACCTTTTGATTCGTTCCATCTCTTCCTCTCTTCTGTCTGTTTTCTAAAATAATCATTGACTTCTGTTTTTAATTATCGTATAACATTATTGTTAGCACACTAACAATTAAAAATCAACAGAAAATTCAAAAAGGATGTGAAATTATGTTAAAAACACTTGGAGCACAGATCAGGGAGTTCAAAAAAGATTCCCTGCTTACTCCCGTCTTCATGATTCTGGAAGTCTTCATGGAAACAATCATTCCTCTGATGATGGCTTCCATTATCGATCAGGGTGTGGAAGCGGGCAACATCCACCATATCTACGTCATGGGTGCCTGGATGGTTGTCGCCGCCTGTTTCTCCCTCTTCTGCGGTGTCATGGGCGGAAAATACGGTGCAAGAGCCTCCGCAGGTTTTGCACGTAACTTAAGAAAAGCGATGTACGAGAACATCCAGAGTTTTTCGTTTTCCAACATCGACAAATTCAGTACCGCAGGTCTTGTCACCCGTCTGACCACAGATGTGACCAACCTGCAGAATGCCTACCAGATGCTGCTGCGCATGTGTGTGCGTGCGCCGATCAGTCTGATCTGCGCGATGTGTATGGCGTTTTTCATCAGCCCGAGACTGGCGAGCATCTATCTTGTTGCCGTCATCATTCTGGGCATCATTCTCGCCATCATCACCGTGCGCGCGCATCACTATTTTATGGAAGTTTTTCCAAAGTACGATGACCTAAATGCCTCCGTGCAGGAAAACGTATTCGCCATCCGCGTGGTCAAGGCTTATGTGCGTGAAGATTACGAGAAAAACAAGTTCCGCAAAGCCAGCCAGAATATTTACAACATGTTTGTCAAGGCGGAAAGCATTCTGGCTTTCAACAACCCGGTCATGCAGATCACCGTTTACAGCTGTATTCTTGCGATCAGCTGGGTGGGCGCAAAAATGATTGTCGGCGGAACATTGACAACCGGAGAACTGATGAGTCTTCTTACCTATTGTATGAATATCATGATGAGTCTGATGATGCTGTCCATGGTGTTCGTCATGCTGGCGATGAGTGTGGCAAACGCCGAGCGTATCTGTGAAGTATTAAATGAGAAGAGCGACATCACCAATCCGGAAAATGCGGATAAAACCGTGCCGGACGGAAGCATCACCTTTGACCATGTGACCTTCCGTTACAGCAAGACATCCGCAAAGCCGGTGCTCTCCGATATTGACCTCTCCATAAAATCCGGCGAGACGATCGGTATCATTGGCGGAACCGGAAGTTCCAAGTCCTCGCTCGTCAACCTCATCAGCCGCCTCTACGATGTGTCCGAAGGCCGTGTTCTCGTCGGCGGAAAAGACGTCCGTTCCTACGATCTTGACACCCTCCGCAACGAGGTCTCTGTCGTATTGCAGAACAACGTGCTCTTCTCCGGAACCATCTATGAGAATCTGCGCTGGGGAGATGCACATGCGACCGACGAGGAGTGCCGTCACGCATGCAGACTGGCATGCGCCGACGAATTCATCGAGCGTTTTCCGGATGGTTACAACACCTACATCGAGCAGGGCGGAACCAACGTCTCCGGCGGTCAGAAGCAGCGTCTGTGTATTGCCCGCGCGCTCTTAAAGAAGCCGAAGATTCTGATTTTAGACGACAGCACCAGCGCGGTGGACACCGCTACCGATGCCAAGATCCGTCGCGCTTTTCTCACGGAGATTCCGAACACGACCAAGCTGATTATCGCACAGCGGATCTCCTCCGTTCAGGATGCCGACCGCATCATTGTGCTGGATAACGGAGAGTTGAACGGTTTCGGCACACACGAAGAATTATTGCAGACCAATGCCATTTACCGCGATGTCTACGAGTCACAGACCGGCGGCGGCGGTGATTTTGATGAAGGAGGTGTTGCCTGATGCCACAGAATGAAAAAAATGCAAAGCCGATCGGCGGACCTGGCGGCCGCGGCGGTCATGGTCCCAGACCGAATGTCAAGAATCCGGGAAAGCTTTTTATGCGCCTGCTTTCCTATATTATGAAAAATTATGCCGTACACTGCGTCATTGTTGTGATCTGTATTTTTATCACGGTTCTCGCAAGTGTGCAGGGAACCTGGTTTATGCAGACCTTAATCGACGGCTATATCCTGCCGCTGATGAAGCAGAGCGATCCGGACTTTTCCGGTCTCGCACACGCCATTTTACGCGTTGCCGTCTTCTACGGCATCGGCGCTATCGCAGCCTACATATACACAAGAATTATGGTCAATGTCTCACAGGGTACTTTAAAGCATCTGCGCGACGACATGTTCACCCACATGGAAGAGCTTCCCATCCGGTATTTTGACACACACTCCCATGGAGACATTATGTCAACTTATACCAACGATATTGATACCCTGCGCCAGATGATCAGCCAGAGTATGCCGCAGTTTTTGAACAGCATCATCTCCATCGTGAGCGTCTTTATCAGTATGCTTCTTCTCAACATTCCGCTGACGCTCGTCACACTTGTAATGGTCGGTGTCACACTGTTTGCCACAAAGAAGATCGGTGCCTTAAGTGCCCGCTACTTTATCGCACAGCAGAAAGATATTGCGACGGTCAACGGCTACATTGAAGAGATGATGAACGGTCAGAAGGTGGTCAAGGTCTTCACCCATGAAGAGGAAAGTATCGCCGATTTCAACCGGCTCAATGACCAGCTGTTCCACAGTGCAGACAATGCCAATAAGTTCGGTAACATTTTAATGCCGGTCAATGCACAGATCGGTAATATCAGCTACGTGCTCTGCGCGATCGTCGGCGGTATTCTTGCTCTGGGCGGATATGGCGGATTTACGCTCGGAAAGCTCGCAAGTTTTCTTACCTATAATAAGAGCTTCGGGCAGCCGATCAACCAGCTCTCTATGCAGCTTAACAATATCGTGATGGCACTCGCCGGTTCCGAGCGTATCTTCGCTCTGCTCGATGAGCAGCCAGAAATGGACGATGGTTACGTCACACTTGTCCGCGCCAAGTGGGAAAACGGTCAGATTGTGGAATCCAAAGAGCGTACGGGTATGTGGGCATGGAAGCACACCCATCAGGCAGACGGCAGTGTCGATTATATTGAATTAAAGGGCGACGTGGTATTTGATGATGTCGATTTCGGCTATGTTCCAGAGAAGACCGTTCTTCACAACGTAGATCTCTACGCTACGCCGGGTCAGAAAATTGCCTTTGTCGGCAGCACCGGCGCCGGAAAGACGACCATCACCAACCTGATCAACCGTTTCTACGATATCCAGGACGGCAAGATCCGCTATGACGGCATCAATATCAACAAGATCAAAAAAGATGACCTGCGCCACTCTCTCGGAATCGTGCTGCAGGACACCCATCTTTTTACTGCTACGGTTATGGAAAATATCCGTTACGGCAAGCTGGATGCCACGGATGAGGAAGTCATGGCAGCTGCCAGACTCGCCAACGCAGATACATTTATCCAGCAGCTTCCGAACGGCTATGACACCCTGCTGACCGGCGATGGTGCCAACCTAAGTCAGGGACAGCGCCAGCTGCTTGCCATCGCAAGAGCTGCCATCGCCGATCCACCGGTTCTGATTCTGGACGAAGCGACGAGCTCCATCGATACCCGCACCGAAAAGATTGTGCAGGACGGTATGGATAAGCTGATGGCGGGACGCACCACGTTCGTGATTGCGCACCGTCTCTCGACCGTGCGCAACAGCGACTGCATCATTGTCCTGGAACAGGGACGTGTCATTGAGCGCGGCAGCCACGATCAGCTGATCGAAAAACACGGCAAATACTATCAGCTGTATACCGGAAATTTAGCCGAAGGCTAAATTCCCGTGAAATTCTAGCCGAAGGCTAAGTTTCCGTGTAATTCCAGCAGAAGATGAAACTCGCAAAAAATAGAGTTGTCGCAATAAGCATATCCTGCTTTGCTCTGATAAGTAATATTATAAGAAACAGATATTTAAAAGTTCCAGATAAACATGCGGCGACAAATTCTGACCGCAAAATCCGGTATTTCTAACCATGCCGCAGCTGGTATCCGTGATGATCCATGTCTTTCCAAGTTTGGAGCACTCTACGGACTGTGTGCGCAAGCCAGCAGACAATTTTAGGACTTTTGTGTGTGTCCCTTATTGGCACCTCTGAACAAAACATAACCGCGCGAAGCCGATGTTTGAATTGCCATCTGCCATATTTTTAATAGCAGATGGCAACGAGTTTCGGTTCGCGCGGTTTTATATTGTCTGTGAAGAGGTGCCATTAGGGACACCAGAAAGTCCGCTCATTGTCTGCGGCTTGTCGGACACACTCCGTGAGTGTCCAAACGTGGCCAAGACACGGAATGGGATGCCAGCCACGGCATGGAAGAAATACGTGAATTTTGCTTCAAAGAATTTCCCGCTGTCTGTTTATTCTGGAACTTTTTTGTTCTCTAGTCTTCTAATAATATTACTTATCACCCCAAAGAGGTCTATGCTTATTGCGGCAATTCCAGATTCCGATAGCGTTCCATTTATTAAATCTACCTTTGATTTGCCGGTTCCATATTGACAGAGCGCCCTTTGATCTTAGTGTTCTTCATTCCCTCGAGGACTTCTCTGCCGTACTCTCTCGGCACCTCCACGAAGGTATATTTGTCATACATATCGATCGCGCCGACCAGCTTGCCCGGCATGCCGGACTCCCCGGCGATCGCCCCGAGAATGTCTCCCGGTTTGACGCGGTCTTTTTTACCGATGTTGATGAAGAGACGCACCATCCCTTCCTCCGCGCCGGTATTGTCAAAGTCGTAGTCATCCTCGCTGCCGTTGTCGAGATTGACCTGGCCGAGTGCCTGCTTCAAAAATGCCGCTGCAATATCCATTGCGGTGTAATCCGAAGCATTCACCTGGCGCTCAATCATGTCGATCATGTCCGACAGGTTCTCCTCGTCGATGATCCTGCCGATCTCCTCCATGACCTTCTCTGCCTTGATCTGTGCCACGTCATCCGTTGACGGAATCGGCATCGCCACGATCTTGGTCTTGCAGTAGCGCATGATATCCTTCAGCTTGTAGACTTCTTTGCCCTTCACGAAGGTAAAAGCGCGTCCGGTCCGACCTGCACGTCCCGTTCTGCCGATCCGGTGCACATAGTATTCGTCATCCTGCGGAATGTCGTAGTTGAAAACGGCCTCCACATCATCGACGTCGATTCCGCGCGCCGCCACATCGGTCGCAATGAGGATCTCGGTCTTGCCGCTGCGGAATCCTTTCATCACGCGGTCACGCTGCGACTGCTTCATATCTCCGTGCAGTCCCTCTGCAAAATAGCCGCGTCCCTTTAATTCTTCCGCAAGTTCGTCCACCATCCGCTTGGTATTGCAGAATACCAGCGAGAGCTTCGGATTGTAGTAATCGAGAAGCCGCGTTAAGACTTCTACCTTGTCGCTGCGCTTGACATCGTAGTAATACTGCTCAATGCTCGGAACCGTCAGCTCTTTTTTTACCACCTTGATGTTGACCGCATCGTGCTGATATTTCCTGGTAATATCGAGGATCGGCTTCGGCATCGTCGCGGAGAAAAGGATCGTCTGACGTCCCTCCGCCGGAATATACTCAAGAATCGTCTCGATGTCATCGCGGAATCCCATGTTCAGCATCTCATCCGCCTCATCGAGTACCACCGTGTGGATCGCATCACAGCGGATCGTCTTGCGGCGCAGATGATCCATCACACGCCCCGGCGTTCCGACGATAATCTGCGCACCGCCCTTTAACGCCTTGATCTGGCGTCCGATCTCCTGCCCGCCATACACCGGAAGTACCTTGACCCCGTGCATATACTTGGCAAGTTTGCGGATCTCGTCCGCCACCTGGATGGCAAGCTCTCTGGTCGGAGAGAGAATGATTACCTGCGTCTTTCTGCTGTTCGGGTCTACCTTGTGAAGAACCGGAATACCAAAGGATGCCGTCTTACCGGTACCTGTCTGTGCCTGTCCGATCACATCCACGCCCGACATCACAACCGGAATCGCCTGGCTCTGAATCGGCGTTGCCTCCTCGAATCCCATATCCGCAATCGCTCTTAACACCTGAGGATATAAATCTAACTCATCAAATCTAACTGTTTCCATCTTTTTCCTTTCTGTCACGCCAGAGCCAATTCTCTGACGCATGCCCAGCACCGGCAGAAAGTGCCCACCTCTGCCGACTGCGCAGTATTTTGAATCATAGCACGGCATCTCTCTTTTGTCAAGAAATGCGCAAATCTCCGAACTTCTGTCTATGTAACCCAAATCCGCTCGCGGCTTTGGGCAATACTCCTATGAAAAGCAATCGACAGATGCGTACTTCACTCGATCTGTACTTCTTCATACTGCTGCGCTTCGGTAAAAGTAAAAGGCTCGATTGCGGATTTTCCGTTACAGTATATTCTATGCCGGAATCTATAAAAGTTTCCTCTCTTCTCCGTATCTCGCCTCTTTTGCATCCAGATGTCCGAGCGAAATATTGTTGCGGCTGCGCTTTTTCACCTCGTAGAGCATCATATCCGCCGCATGCAGGAAATCCCAGCTTCGGCTTTCCTCCGGAGCCACGTCAAAACAGATTCCCTGCGAGATTGTGACAACCGGAAGCGCCTTCGAGCACACATGCTCGATCCGCCTGTCAAGAATACGCTCCCGCAGACTGTCCGCCATGGAAAAAACCTCGTCCTCCGTCTTGTACTCGTAAATAATGATAAACTCATCCCCGCCATACCGCGCACAGAAGGTATCGCGGCTCTGCATTTTCCGCAGCTCATCCGCAATCGCCATGATGCAGGCATCTCCCGCCTGATGGCCGTAGTTATCATTGTATTCCTTGAAGTAGTCGATGTCGAGAATCTCTACCGCAAATGCTCTATGGTCATCCCGCGCCCGCTCAAACGCCCGCTCCAGATAATCATTCAACCGGAACCGGTTCGCCAGCCGCGTCAGCGGATCCGTCTCGGACTTCTCCAGCAGACGCTCATTCGCTTTCTCCATCTCCCGCCGCTTCTCATTCGCATGTTCTAATGATCTGCGCACAGAGAGCATGTTGGCGATCATATAATGGTTCTCCCGATCCAGAGCCTCGGTCAGTTCATAGAACTGGCCCGCCTCCTCAAGATAAGCCGCCTCGTCCTGTTTCCTGCGATAGCAGAGGATTTTTAAGGAAACTATTTTCCGCTGCAAATTCGCAATATTGGCATTTTTCGTCAATTTTTCCAATACCGCCACGATGTCCCAGAAGACATCTTCCTGGTCGATCTCCAGCAACAGTCTGCACAGCCCGTACACATCATCAAAGATATCCATAACCGCCATGTCCATATCCACAAGTCCGCGGATCTGCTCAATACATTCCTCGCGGAGTGTGATTCTTCCCACGCGGTGATAATATTCCGCCTTAAAAATCAGCGCGGAGAGGCGCTCGATCTTCTGCATGTGCTCCCAGCAGACCTGATCCAGATAATCCAGCTGTGCCTGCACGCGCTCATTCTGTTCCCGCTGCATAAAGCACCGCCCCAGACAGACCGCCACGCAGCTCATCAGCCCGTAATAATTCGGTGTCTTCGGATATGCCTTGATATCGGAGGAGACTTTTTCAAAATATCTCTGCGCCTCATTCCACTGTTCGTTGCCCAGATAGAGGGTTCCGAGATTCAAGTTGATGACGTTTTCTTCGTTCGCCAGCTTATATTTTTTACAATAACCGAGTCCGGTCAGATAGTAATCCAGCGCAATCGGCGTATTTCCACGGTTCAAAAAGGCAATCGCAAGGATATTATAAGCCCTGGCAACCATGTCCCACTGCTCCGCCTGATCCAGATAGGTGATGGCTCTGGTAATGGTCTTAAGAAGCTGCTCGCCCTCATTGAGCACATAGTAGGTCTCGCCCGCATAATAGTAGGCAAACCCCAGAAGCTTTGGATCCCCCGTCTGTTTTGCATATTGTTCGATATCTGCACAGTATTTCAATGTTTTCTCGGCATCGGCGCCGCGGTTCTGCATCACTCCGTCCACCCACGCCATCACAGCTTTACTGTATTCCTTGAATTCCATGTACCGATTCCCCCCTTATCTCTTGTTTCATTATAATGAAGAAATCCAACATATTCAAGAACCGGTGTCTTCCTTTTACAAACTAGCTCTGAAAAAATGCTACCGGATCGACAGGCTGTCCGTCTTTTTGCAGCGCAAAATACAGATTGCTGCCCTCCACCGAATAATATTTCGTCGGCTCTGCCACGTAGCCCAGCACATGGCCGGATTCCACATAATCACCCACCGCAAAGTTCGGCTCCTTTAACTGTCCGTAGATCGCGCGGTAGCCGTCTCCCAGGTCAACCGTCATCGTACAGCCAGTCTCCTCGTTGTTGGAGAGACCGATGACTTTTCCCTTTGCGACGGAATATACCTTATTGTTGACCTCTCCCGCGATAATCACCGCCGGATTGTATTTGTACTGGTCCAGCGTCGCAAAATATATGGTAGAATCCATGCTGTAATTTAAGATCACATTTCCCTCCATCGGCCAGAGCATGCCGTCCTCCGGGGCAAAATGGAGCGCATTGGCCTCTGCGCCCGTCTCTGCTGTCTCATTCTCCGCTTCTTTTTCCACCTGCGCCACTTCCGTACTCTCTGTCGTCTCCGCTGCTTTCTGCTCCAGCTTTTCCGTCTCCGCGGTCTGCTCCGGCGGAATGACTGCGGATGCCTGTGCTGTCTGTTCCGTACTTTCCGTCGCAGCGACAAGTCCGGCTTCCTCCGGTGTGTTTTCCTGTGCCAGTTCTTCCTCCAGCTGTTCGCGCTGCTGTTGTTCATGATCGCTGTAAATTACCGTGGTCGCAACTGCTGCCGCAATCACAATCGCCCCTGCAATCACATATTGTTTACGCCCGAGGAATGCCCAAAATCTGCTTTTTCTCATTTTTTTCACCATCCATATTATTTATTTTTATTCCTATTGTTCCCCCTGCACGGATGGTTTATGCAGAGTGCCGCCTATTTTATCTGATCCGCTGTCACAAGCGTTGTTCCCGGAAAAAAATATTGTAAAATCTCCTCGTAAGAGGTTCCTTCCTGCGCCATCGCGCGCGCCTCATTCTGGCTCAGGCCGTACCCGTGTCCCAGTCCCCTTGTCACGATCCGCACATTTTCCCCCATCTGCGTGATCGTAAAACACGCGGAATTCCAGCCCATCGCCTCACGGAACGCTTCCCCGGTGCAGACATACTCCCCCAGCATGACCTGCTGTACATAGCCCGCCGCATCCCGCTCTGTAACCTGGATCTCAGACACCGCGGACACGTCTGCCTCCGCAAAATGCTCCCCGCACCGCTTTAAAATGTCCGTTTCCTCACAATAAATGACCGAGAGCGTACCCTCCGCCGTCAGATCCGCCGGGCACTCCACCGCGGGAAGATATGGCACCGCCGCTTCCGCCGACCGGCTCATATCTCTCGTACTTCCCGCACTGATCGCATGATATGCAGCATACGCATAGCCGCCGTTCCAGGAGAGCACCTGCCCGCTCGTCTGCTCCACGCATGTCTCAAGCCGTTCCATGACCTTTTCATATGTTTCCCCCAGCGCCTGCCTTAATTCTTCCTCCGAAAAAGCAGCCGGCTGTTCCGCCCCTCTCGCCGCGGCGTCATACAGTGTGGTCCGCGCAATCACGCACTGCGCCATAAGCGCCGCATCCTCCGCATCCGCACGGATCTCCTTCGCCAGAATAAAAGGCAGCTGTTCCTCCAGTTCCTTCCCGCCTTCTCCTCCTGCCGCCTCCGTCATCGCGTCGTACGTGCCGTATATCACTTCCTCCAGTCGCATACGCTGACATATTATCGTGATAAAAAGCGGCAATAATATGCCGATCAGCGCGAATGTAAGCATTCTATCAATATAGTGTTTCCATTTTTTCCGCATAAAAAAATCTCCCTGTCCATTATTATATGAACCAAGGAGATCTTCCATTCCCACAAAGCCGCGGCACTAGTTCAGACTCTGCATAATCCCGAATGTCAGTGAAAAAACTTTATAAAACGAATAGAAAAAATATGCCACGGTCACTCCGCTGTAAACGATGGTGTAGATGATCGGAAACGTCATTTTTCTCTTGAGCACATGTGCTCTCCAGACGTAATAGCCCGGTCTTAAGAAAATCGCAAACAGCACCAGACCGGTGATCTTGTATTTCTGATTGCTGATTTTTACAATATCCAGAATCAACAGCACAAGCATCGCCACAAACAGCAGATTGGAAAACATGGAAAGCATCTGCACCGGGCTGCCAAGACTCACGGATCCGTCGAGATAAGCGTCTATTCCTTCCCCCGCCATCGCATTCCATGTCGCGCCAAATACCACAAAATTGATGATAATCTGCGCCATAAAGATCACCAGAAGAATATTGCACAGAACATCGGATACCGGACCGTGCTGCTCCTGCGGGTAGGGATTCCCCTGCCAGTTTCCATAATTCGGCTGCTGATACGGGTTCTGGCCGTTTCCGTAATTCGGCTGCTGATACGGGTTCTGACCGTTTCCGTAATTCGGCTGCTGATATGCGTTCTGACCATTTCCGTAATTCGGCTGCTGATATGCGTTCTGACCATTTCCGTAATTCGGCTGCTGACTCATGTCCTGCACATTTCCGTAATTCGGCTGCTGCGACGCGTTCTGCCGGTTCTGATACATTTTCGTATCTTCACCGTATGTTCTGGGTGTCTCGTTCCTGTTCCATCCACTCTGATTGTTCTGTTGTCCATCCATTGTCTGTTTCCCCCTGTTCTCTCTATGCCTGCTGCTTCATTCTGCGTCCGATAATATTCGAGAGCGCCGCAAACTGTTCCAATGTAAGCGCCTCTCCACGGATGGTCACCGGCACGCCAAGCTCCTCAATGCTTTCCTGAATCACTTCCTTGGAGAGATGAATCTCCGGCGAATTATTCAGACCGTTCGCAAGCGTCTTGCGCCTCTGGTTAAAAGATGCCCGGATCAGCCGGAACATCAGCTTTTCATCCTCCACCTGCACCGGCACGGTCTCATGACGCGTCAGCCTTATCACCGCGCTGCCGACATTCGGACGCGGCATAAAGCAGTTCGGCGGCACGTTTGCGATAATCTCCGGCTTTGCATAATACTGCACCGCCAGCGAGAGCGCACCGTAATCCTTCGTCCCCGGTCCGACCTGCATCCTGTCTGCGACTTCCTTCTGCACCATGATCGTAATGCTGTCAATCGGCACATGGCTCTCAAACAGCCCCATGATAATCGGCGTGGTAATATAATACGGAAGATTTGCCACCACCTTGATCGGTTTCCCGGCATTCTTCTCCTCCGCGAGCTTTACAATATCCAGCTTCAAAATGTCCTCATTGATAACCGTCACATTGTCATAAGCGCTAAGCGTGTCCGCCAGAATCGGGATCAGGTTCTGATCGATCTCCACCGCCGTCACCTCTCTGGCATTTTCACACAGATACTGGGTCATCGTGCCGATGCCCGGTCCGATCTCCAGCACAAAGTCATCCTTCGTAATGCCCGCCGCCTCAATAATGCGCTCGAGCACATGGGTATCAATGAGAAAATTCTGTCCGAACTTTTTCTGAAAATTAAAATGATACTTCTGCAGAACCGCAATCGTATTCTGCGGGATTCCTAATGTTGCCATGCTGCCAGCACCTCATCATACAGTCTGTCCAGAAACTCTGCATAGAGCGCGCGAAACGTCTCGTGAAACGTCTGCGCCACCGATGCATCTCCCTTTCCGGTAAGCTTTGACTCCTCATAGAGCGCAAACGCCGTCTCATAAAGCTCCGGATTCTTATCGTAAAAAACTTCCGTCAGTCCGTCCTCAAATGTAAACTGTGCCTCCTGCGAGAGGTTTTCCTTAAAATCTTCCCGGGAGATCAGCCCCTTCTCCTCGTAATCCGAGAGGTAGATGTGACCGTCCGCAGACTTCACAAAATCCGTGAACGCCTCGCGCACATCCTCGTATGTCACCGGCTGATAATTCTCGTTCCAGTATTTGTCAAATGTTTCCCGATCCGGGAACTGCTCAAAAATATCTGTATCCATCTTTCTCCATTCCAAAGCCCGCCCGGGGGCTTCTATCTGTACGACTCCGCTCTGGCAAAAGTCACGTCTTCGCAGTGCTCGTCCAGGAAATCATAGATTTCCCGGACTGACGGGCATTCGCCCTATCATCCGTCTAAAGTCTCCGATGCCCGCTCCGGCAAATGTCCGGAAAACCTCCGGTTTCCCGGACTCGCGGGCGCGCTCACATGGAGCAGATTCGTCCGCTCCATGCAAGCACGGGCATCCGGTATCTGCACCATGTTCACTTTTGCCTTCGCGTACATTATACCATATACCCACTGTCCAAGTGAACCATAATCTTTCTCGAACAAATATTCGATTTCATCTTGCTTTTGCCGAACATATGTGCTATCATTTAATCGAACATTTGTTTTGTCAGGAGGTGCTTTCACATGAACATTCAGCAGAATCTCTCCCTCATGGAGAAGCTTGCCATCCTTACCGATGCCGCGAAGTACGACGTGGCATGTACCTCAAGCGGCGCCGACCGCAGGGGAGATGGCAGGCACATGGGGAATTGTCTGGCTCCCGGCGTGTGCCATGCATTTGCTGCGGACGGAAGATGCATCTCCCTGCTCAAGATCCTGTTCACCAACGAGTGTATTTTTAACTGTGCCTACTGCCAGAACAACTGCAACTCTGACGTTCCCCGCGCCTCCTTTACCCCGGATGAGATCTGCACGCTCACCATGGAATTCTACCGGCGCAATTATATCGAGGGTCTGTTCTTAAGTTCCGGCATCCTCATCAGTCCGAATTACACCATGGATCTGATTTACCAGACGCTCTACCGGCTCCGTACCGTCCACCACTTCAACGGCTACATCCACGTAAAAGCGATTCCCGGCGCTGACCCGGCACTGATTGAGAAGGCAGGGTTTCTTGCAGACCGCATGAGCATCAATCTCGAGCTTCCCACGGCAAACGGACTGAAGCAGCTTGCTCCCTGCAAGTCAAGACACACGATTCTCTCCCCCATGCGCCAGATTCAGAATGGCATCACGGAGAACCAGAATGAACTGATGGTCTACCGCAAAGCGCCGAAGTTTGTGCCCGCCGGGCAGAGCACACAGATGATTATCGGTGCTACCCCGGAGAACGACTATCAGATTATGCGTGTGTCCGAGGCACTCTATGAGAAGTTTCATCTGAAGCGCGTTTTCTACTCTGCGTTCATCAATGTCAACGGCGATTCGTCACTGCCGGTGCTCCCCGGCGGACCTCCGCTGCTGCGCGAGCACCGCCTGTACCAGGCAGACTGGCTGCTGCGCTATTACCGCTTTCATGTGGATGAACTTCTGTCGGAAGACCGCCCGAATTTTAATATTTATCTGGATCCCAAGTGTGACTGGGCATTGCGTCATCTCGACACATTTCCGGTCGAGATCAACCGCGCCAGTTATCAGACTCTTCTGCGCGTACCCGGAATCGGATACAAGTCCGCCCAGCGGATCGTCGCCGCCAGACGGGATACCGCGCTCACCTATGACGATCTGAAAAAGATCGGCGTTGTGCTAAAGCGCGCCCTGTATTTCATCACCTGTTCTGGCCGGATGATGTACCGCACGAAGCTCGACGAGGACTATATCTGCTCTCATCTCATGGCAGACCACACGCAGGTTCCAAAGGAGCTCCGCAACACCGGTTATCAACAGTTATCGCTGTTTGACACCGGGCTTGCCCTGTGAGCCCACCGCCCTGATTACACATAGAAAAGAGGTATTTTACATGTATGTATTTATCTGTGAGAACAGTCTTGAAGGTATCTTTACCGGTGTCTATGACGCCTGCGCAAGCCGGCTCGGTCACCGCAATATCCGGCTTGCCACCGGCGAACCGGAGAATTACGAGCTTTTTTCCGAACATATTCACGTGGCTCCTTCCGCGGATAAGACCGGCAAGGTGATCCGCACCATCACGTCCCGTTTCGGCATGCAGTTCTATGAGTCGATCTATCAGGCTGCAATGTCCGGCGAGCCATCCTCCAGCAGGAAGATGGACAAGGCAGATGCCATCTATGAGACCATCCTCCTCGCACTCGCAATCGGAGACGGTCAGAAAGTGCTTCTTTCCTTAGGCGAACCGTGTGTCTACCGGATTTTTGAGCTCTGCCGGGCGACCAACCGCGAAGCCTGCCATCATCTCGAATTTCTGCGCTTCTCCGAGCTTGAGAACGGCGTTCTCTTTGCCACAATCCATCCGAAGGACAACGTCCTTCCCTATCTGGCAGAGCATTTCACCGACCGTCTGCCCTCCGAGAACTTTATGATCTATGACGCCACACATCAGTCTGTCGCGGTGCACAAAGCGCTTTCCAACTACATTCTCACAGATGCCGCAGATCTGGATCTGGAGAAAGTCAGCCGGTATTCCTCCGATGAGGAAGCCTTCCGGCAGCTCTGGCTGACCTTTTTTGATCACATTGCCATAGAATCCCGCAAAAATCCAAGCTTGCAGATGCAGTTAATCCCGAAGCGCTATTGGGCAGACACCCCGGAATATTCCCGCTTCTGCTGATTCGGGCAGACACCTACCGGACGCCGAATACACGGCAGGCATTTTCCCAGGTCGTCTGCTCCACCTCCTGCACAGAGACGCCTTTGATCTCCGCAATCCTGGCAGCCACATAAGAGAGGTTGGAGGAATCGTTGCGGGTTCCCCGGTGCGGCTCGGGCGCCATATACGGGCAGTCTGTCTCCAACAGAATGTGTTCCAGAGAGATCTGCTCCACCGTCTGCCTGAGTTTCTTTGCATTTTTAAAGGTAACCACACCGCCCACACCGATGCAGTACCCCATCTTCACGTACTCTTTTGCCTGCTCCGGCGAGTACGAGTAACAGTGAATGACGCCGGGATGTTCCCGGAATCTTCCGGTCTCTTTTAAGATCTGCATGGTATCCTCCGCCGCGTCACGCGAGTGGATAATTACCGGCAGATCTGTTTCCCCTGCGAGTGTCAGCTGGCGCACGAACCATTCCCGCTGCGCTGCCTGTACTTCCGGCTCCTTGTCCCAGTAATAATCCAGACCGATCTCTCCCACCGCTACCGTCTTCGGATGTGCCGTCTGCTCCTTGAGCCAGGAATATGTCTCCTCGTTCAGCCCGTCAATATCGCTCGGATGCACACCCACGGCGGCATAGATGTAATCATACGCCTCCACCAACGCGAGCGTCGTCCTCGTCGTCTCAATGGACGCGCCGACGTTAATCACCCTCCCGATTCCCTTTTCCGGGAGCCCAGCTAATAATTGCTCTCTATCCTCATTAAATACTTCATCATCATAATGTGCATGTGTCTCAAATATCATTGTTTTCCTCATCTTCCCTGTTGTTGCATTGCCGTCTCTTTCATGTCGCTGTCTGTCGGCACAGCTTCTGTGCGATTGCTGTACCGCCGGCTCAGCCGCAGTTCTTATAATAAAAGACTGCCAGCTGTGTGCGGTCTCGTAACTTTAATTTATCCAGTATGGTGCTGATATAATTGCGCACCGTACCCTCGCTCAAATACAATTTTTCTGCAATCTCCCGGTTGCTTAAGCCTTCTGCCACCAGTTCAATGATGCCCTGCTCCTTCTCACTGATGTCGTAATCATGATAGGAAAAGCTGCCTTTTCCTGCCAGAAGCACCGGAATTTTTCCCATAATCTGTCCGCCGAATACACTCTGCCCGCCGTAGACAGCCTTGAGTGCCGGAACGATCGACTCAAAGTCCTGTTTCAACAGATACCCCTTCGCTCCCATATTCAGTGCCTTTACAATGTATTCGTCATCGGAAAAGGTTGTCAAAAACAAAATTTTTGCCGCTTGATCTTCTTTTAAGATGCATTCAGCTGCATCCAATCCGGACATTCCCTGCATGCGGATATCCATCAGCAGAATATCAGGATGCTGCTCCCGATAGAGCCGGATGGCGTCATCTCCCGCCTCTCCAAGACCCACGACCGTAATCTCCCCGTCAGCTTCCAGAATCGTTTTTAGGGATACTGCCACCAGCTTATCATCATCAACCACCAGAACTCTCATTTTTCTCTCTCCCAGTCATCATTACCGTATCTACATTTTATCCCTCTTGGGAATCGAAATAAAGATCACAAATCCCTTTTCCGTATGAATCCGGAAGGTTCCGCCCAGTGCCTGCACGCGCTCCTTCATATTGGAAAGACCAATCCCTTCCTTTCCGTCCATACGGACGACCTCTTCCTCCCACAATGGTCCGCTCTGTCCCTTTCGTCCCACCGTTCCGTTGTCCTCAACGGTCATCTGATAGAACGCCGGGTGCTCCCGCAAAATCACGGAGATCTTATCCGCATCGGAGTGTTTTGCAATATTCGACATGGCTTCTTTTACAGCTGTGATAAAGCAGTACTTTACATTGCGTGGAATCTCCGGAGACATATCATAATCAACCGTGAGCTGATAATGCTCCTTCATCTCCCGGGTCGCCTCCGCAATAGACTGCCGCAGATCAATGGACTCATCGTGCAGATCGTGCACGCTCTCACGGATACTGTTCATCGCCTGATTTAACGTCTCCCCCACCCCGGCGAGCTGTCCGTGCAGCGGCTCCTCCTTATGAATCGTAATCAGTGCCCCCATCTGCAGAATACTTCTTGAAAGCATATGCCCCACATTATCATGAATCTCTCTTGCAATGCGGTTGCGCTCCCGCAGTGTCGCAAGGTAGATCTCATAATCCTGTTTTTCCATCAGGTTCTTATTCTTTTCCTGGAGCACCAGATTCAATTCCGTGCTGGTATCCCGAAGACGGATCATCTCTTGTTCCAGATACAGAATTCTGCCCGTTCTGCATGCCAGCAATATCGCAGCCACGATCAGCATACCGTCCGCCGCCCACAAAAAGGACTGCCGGATAATCTGTTCCCGATAGAAAAAAGCGAGCCCCGGAACACTTAAGAACCAGAGCCGCATCTCCTTTTTTTCCGCACAGTCATACAGAAGAACCGGCACGAAAAAACAGAGTTCCGGCAGGATAAAGCAGACCGCAAACATCCCCGCAAGGCACACACAATGCCATCGTCTGTTGTCCACACAGCTGCCATATGCCGCCGCAGTCATCGTCAACAGCAACGCTATGACCGGCGCTGCAAGCCTTCCCGACTGTCCCGCCATAAGCAGACCGCCGGCAAGCAACAGTCCTTTATCCACAATCCGCTTCATTCTACCCTCTCCCTGTCCACATATGCCGCCATATTTCCGGAATATTTTCCACTTTCCCGCACACGTTATGATAACCATATCATCATTATAAGACAGCCGCCACATCTTTTTTGAAAAATAAGAGATTCATGACATTTGTCACATCAAACATCTGACGCTGCTCACTGGCACCGCCGGGCGCCACCCGCTATAATGTAATTACCATCAAACGAGGAGGATTTGTTATGTCAGTACCTGTTGTAGAAATAGAAAATCTGGTAAAACGCTATCAGGAGCTCGTCGCCCTCGATCACTTTAATCTCACGATCGAGGAAGGTGAGATCTTCGGTCTGCTCGGTCCAAACGGCTCCGGAAAGACGACAACCATCAACTGCATCCTTGCACTGCTTGCCTTTGACAAGGGAACCGTCCGGGTCTTCGGCCGGGAAATGCGGCCGGACAGCTACGATCTGAAACGTCAGATCGGTGTTGTCATGCAAAATGTCGCTGTCTTTCAGGAATTGACCGTCTATGAAAATATTGACTACTTCTGCGGTCTGTATGTCCGCGACAAAGCGCTCCGGCGCCAGTATGTGGAAGAGGCCATCGATTTTGTCGGGCTCAACGATTTCCGCAAATTTTATCCGAAAAAGCTTTCCGGTGGTCTGCTGCGCCGTCTGAATATCGCGTGCGGAATTGCCCACAAGCCAAAGCTCATCATTCTTGACGAGCCGACTGTGGCGGTTGACCCACAGAGCCGCAATAAAATTCTGGAGGGAATCCAGGAGTTAAACCGCAATGGTGCCACGATCATTTACACTTCCCACTATATGGAGGAGGTGGAGCAGATCTGTACCCGGATCGCCATTATGGACAAAGGCAAAAATCTTGCCATTGGAACCACGGAAGAGTTAAAACGAATGATCAAAAAGAGCGAGATCATCTCGATTGATATTCTGGATCTTCTTCCTGCGCAGATTGCAGCGATCCGTGACATAAAGCACGTCTATGAGGTGACCTTTGAACATCACTGCTTAAAAGTGCTGTGCAGCGGTGGTTCCCACAATCTGCCGCACATTCTAAACTATCTGCAGGAACAGAATGTGTCTTTCGGAAGAGTCTATTCCGAACTTCCGACCTTAAATGACGTCTTTCTGGAAATTACCGGAAAAGAACTTCGTGATTAGGAGGTACCACCATGTTTTTTCATACGATGAAATATACACTGCTTAATCTGCTGCGGGATAAAGGTCAGGTATTCTGGTGTGTCGCTTTTCCACTTCTGCTCGGAACGATGTTCCATTTTGCATTCGGCGGACTGGGGAGTGGCGAAAGTTTTTCCGCCATCCCGGTTGCAGTTGTGATGCAAGAGGAATCCTCCGAGCTGCGCTCCATGTTTGATTCCCTGTCCGAACCCGGCGAAGATCAGTTCCTTGAAGTTACCTATGCTTCCGCTGCGGATGCCAAGGAACTGCTGAAAGCAAAAGAAGTCTACGGCATCATTACCGCTGATCTGCCAACCGTTTCCGATTATAGAAATGCCGCATCCGCCAGGGATGTTTCCACGTATCCTCTATCGCTGACACTCTCCGCAGAGATGACTTCCGATCCTCTGTACCAGAGTATTTTAAGCGTGCTTGTGGATCGTTTCAACATAGAATACAGTGCCATCGCCCAGGCCGCAATGAAAGATCCCGCGAAGCTTCCGGCACTGCTTCATACGGTTTCTGAGGAAGTCAGCTATATCCGGCACGAATCCCTTGGTGCCGGCTCCGTGGATGAATCCCTTACTTACTTTTTCAATCTGATTGCCATGACCTGCCTCTATGCCGCCATGATCGGCAACACGCTCGCCATCTCCAATCAGGCAAATCTGTCAGATCTGGGTGCCAGACGCAATGTCTCGCCGGTTCCCCGGCTGCTTGCCACCCTCGGTGATCTGACCGGAGCTCTGATTTTTGAGTTTTCCTCCTTGCTGATCACCATTGCCTATCTGACACTGGTTCTTAAGGTTGATTTCGGAAACCATCTCGGCGGTGTGGCGCTGACCTGCCTCTGCGGTTGTCTTTCCGGGCTGAGTCTGGGATTTCTGGTCGGTTGTATCGGGCAGTTTTCCAAAGAGACCAAGTTTGGTTTCCTGATGGCTGCAATTATGATCTGCTGCTTTTTAAGCGGTCTGATGATCGGAAACATGCGTGCACTTGTGGAAGATTTCTGCCCGCTGCTCAACCGCATCAATCCTGCAGCTCTCATCTCCGATGCGCTGTATTCACTCGTCGTGTACCCATCCTACACACGGTTTTTTACAAATATCGCAGGACTCCTGTTACTCTCGGCACTTTTCTGTCTCGGCGGTCTTGCACTGGTAAGGAGGAAAAAATATGCCAGTCTTTAAAGCATTTTTCGCAATCGCAAAAAAACGGCGAAATGCCGCATTGATCTATTTGGGCGTCTACGCGGTGATCACCCTGCTGCTGTCGGCACTCTCGCAGGATTCCATCAACGAGAACTTCAAAGCCAGCCAGCGCTCTATCGCCATTACAGATGAAGACAACACGGATGCAAGCCGCGCTCTGTGCGATTACCTCGCATCCATCCACCAGGTCACAACACCGGAGCCTGGAGAGGACACCGCACTGTTAGATGCAATCTACTACCGCACGCTCAACTATGCCATGGTCATCCCGGAAGGATTTGAAGACCGGGTGCTCGCTGGCGAGACCAAAGACCTTGTCTCCTCCCTGACAATTCCGGGAAGCAGCAGCAGCCAGTACGTGGACAACCAGATTACGCAGTATGTGCAGGCACTGCAGCTCTACCTGGCGGGCGGTGACACCATTGCCGAGGCCATCGACCATACGGATCATACCATTTCCGACCTTCCCAAAGTCTCCGTCACATCTTTTCAGATGTCCGACGCCGACACCAACAGCATGGTTTTTTATTTCTTCCAGTATCTTCCGTATATCTTTCTGGCAATCCTGTTCGCAGGCATGGCTCCGATTCTGGTTACCTTAAACAGCCGCGACATGAAAGCCCGGACGGCGTGCTCCGCTCTTCCCGGAAGAACACGTACTCTTGCCATGGCATCCGGCTGTCTCCTGTACAGTCTCGGCATCTGGCTGCTCTTTCTGCTGCTTGGTCTCGTATTCTACCGGAAAGCCATGCTGCAGCCGTATGTCGGCTATGCAATCTTAAACAGCCTCGCTTTCCTGTTTTTTACGGCTGCACTCTCCCTGCTCATCTCAACGTTCTCGCCGGATGACAATGTATTAAATATGCTGGCAAATATCGTCGGTCTGTCCATGTCCTTTCTCTGCGGTGTCTTTGTCCCACAGTCCATGCTCTCCGGTTCCGTACTTGCCGTAGGACGTTTCCTTCCCGCCTACTGGTACATCCGTGCTAACAATATGCTGGCGGGCTTCGGAAAGGAAGTCTTCGACCTGGGCTTTTACTGGAAATGTATCGGCATCCAGCTCCTCTTTGCCGCCGCCATGTTTGCCCTGACCGCTGTCGCTGCAAAACAGCGCAGGAGCACTGCCACATAGGCAGGCAACGCTGTCCTTTGAAGTGCTAAGTCATATTATCCAAAACACATTCTATAGATTTCAGGTAGAACTGCATAGGAAAGATTTATTGAAAAAAATATTTCCTGTGCATTCTACCTGAAATCGAAAAGTGTGATTTTCTCATAATATGACTTAGCCTTCAAAGGACACCGCCTGCTTCATGGGGCAGTGTCCCTCGCCGTTTTGTTACACTGACACATCCACAGATACGCCGGCTGCGGCTGGCGCTGCGTCAGGTGCAGTTCCCGCTCCGCTGCCCGCCGTCACGGCTCCCGCTGTCGTAACTGCAAGAGTTCCTCCGTCGGTAAGCGACATCTCCGCTTCCACTTCCGCCTCTGCCTCCGCTTCGATCTGATTCTGTGCCATCATCTCAAGTTCCACCATCGACATTGCGGCATCACTGATATCCAGTGTAAATCCACTGTCCTCACAATAAGAACTGCCGCCGCCAAAGCCTTTGCCATCCTCGAGCTGTGACTTGATATATTTGAAATCCGCTTCCGCAATCTTACCCCGCTCCTGCGAGCGATGTCTCTGCTGCTTCTGCGCTATCTCGTTCTTCTTTTTCTTCTGCCGAAGCACTTCCTGTGTATTCTCAATCGCTACCTTCTGCTTGAGTTGACGCTCTTTCTGTGCCACACGGCGCTTCACTTCATGTTCCTTCTGCTGGCTCTTACCACTGTTTTCCTTCTGCACAGACTGCTGCTCGCGCTCTTCCTCGCGCAGATTGCGCACTTTAAGCTGCGCACAGCGCACCATCCGTCTCGCATGCGCAAGCGCATCCGCCACTTCCTTGGAATCATACTGTCCGGATGCCGCCGCACGCTGAAGCATAGACACCTTGCTCTTTGCACGGGTCAACGCCGCAGATGCACTCTGCGGCTTCTTCGCCCGGAGCAGCTGTCCGGAAATATCTCTGTGATTATAATTGAGCTGTTTTTTCGAGGTTCCCCCTGAACTACTGACCCCCGCCATCTGCTCAAATGTATTTGTGCTTTTTCGGATGGAAAGTGTGCCTGTCATCGATGCCTGATTGCTCACACTTCCCGGTGCATTGATGCTGATTCCCATATCCACATTCCTCCCTGAATGTATCCCTGACTGAGTCCGTTCATATGGTATACATCGGCTGAAATTGGATTTTTCGTTAGGTTTCCTGCATGAAACAGCGGATTTCTGTTATAAACGGTCACAGAAGCCTTCCAAGCAGCCAGCACATCCGGGTCACATCCAGAATGTTTGCCAGCACCAGAAGCCCGAGTACGGTAAACATCAGTTTTTCCGGCACCGGCATTTTCCGCACTGCATCTGCACTGCCTATCTTCCAGACAGCCTTCATGCCGCCCATGTTCCACACGGCATCCGCGCACACATAGATCAGCACAAAATACAGATAGAGGTACGGCCGGTTTGCCGATGCGTAAATTGTCGGTGAAAATCCCATGACCACCCCCATGGCAAAACCGCCTGCCAGTAAAAACGCCGTCCACAGGTAATGCTTCCACGCGCCGTCCGCCAGCTGCCACAGGGCGTATAGAATCCCCCAAACAGACAGTACCAGAAATACCAGCGGCATATAGGTTACCAGAGCATGCCAGTCCCAGTGTGTCGTCTGTTCCGGTCGCACGAACACCTTTTTCAAGGATGGGTGGCTGACACGCACCACCGCCTGTCCAAACAGCAGCAACGCCGGAATCCCCGCCAAAAGCGTCTTACGGTAATCGCCTGTCTTACGATACACAAGCAGCACAAGCACTGCTGCCACAACGCAATAGACCGGATCAAGCTCCGCGATAAAGATCCGTTCCACATTGGCAAGTCCCATGTAGAGCTTCTCTGCGAATGTAAAATCAGCGAACTCCGGCATTCTACCCGCCATCTCCTGCGCGCTCCGGATTGCATTTCCCGGACAGCTGAGAATATATACGAGAGAGATAATATCTATGCCGCACAATGCATAGAGAAGCGGCTGTTTCATACGCTTTTCTGAGATATAATGCAGCACTTCCATACCAAGCAGCAGAAGCAGCAACACCGCAGCCTGTTCCTGGCTGCCCGCATAAGCACACGCCAGAAGCGCTGCTGTCGCCTCCCACACCGGCACTTTTCTGCCGCAGCGAAGCTGCTTTAACACCATGCCGATCACCAGAACGCCCCAGAGCGGCCAGAGATAATTGGTCGTCGTCGCAATCCATCCGGCGGATGCCATATCCGCAAACGGATAGAGCAGCACCAGTCCGGTTACAAACCAGCGTCCACACCCGGTCACACTCAGCAGTCCGCAGAGCAGCACCGGGAGGGACGTAAAGATGACAATATCAAGGATTTTCCAGAGCAGCGGACAGTGCACCAGTGGAATTAACACCGCCTCGATCACCATACGCGATGACCATGTCTCATAGCGGTGTGCCAGGATCTCGCCGAGTGAACTGTTACCGTCCAGAAGGGTTTTAAAATAGACCATATCATCGCCGACATTCGTGGACAATACTGCATGCCAAAGGACGGCGGCAAGCGCCGCCGCCACAAATGCACCATTTTCATAAAACCATGTCCGTTTCGCTCCGATGTCTCCTTTTAACATATTTCAGCACCTGCCGGCATCGGTTTCTCCGGCGTCATCAGCGCCAGATTGCCTTCCGCATCCTCAGCGCATAAAAGCATACCCTCTGAGAGAACTCCCGCAAGCTTCGCAGGCTTTAAGTTTACCAGTACCATCACTTTTTTACCGACCATCTCTTCCGGCGTGTAATATTTACGGATACCGGAAACGATCTGCTTCACCTCGCTGCCGACTCTTACCTGGGAGCACAGAAGCTTCTTCGACTTCTCCACAGCCTCACAGGAAATAATCTCTCCCACCTGGAACTGAAGCTTCATAAAATCATCATAGGTGATTTCTTCCTTCGCCTCGATGTCGATGACGTCTTCTGCTTTTTCCTCTGCAGGAGTCTCCTCACCAAGCGCTCTCTGCTCCGCCTCAAACTCCTTCTTCTGTGCCTCGCGGATCGCTTCTACCTTCGGCATCACATCCTTTGCATCCAGACGTGCGAATAAGATCTCCGGCGTCCCGGTCACTTTCGTGCCGTTCTCATACAGACCAAACTGATTCAGTTCCTCAAAACCGCGGAGTTGTGTATGAAGCTGTGCCACAATCTTCTCTGCGGTCTCCGGCAGAAAGCTGTACAACAGGGATGCGCCTACCGTAATTGACTCTGCCAGATTATAAAGCACCTCTGCCAGACGGTCGGATTTTGCCTCGTCCTTCGCAAGTACCCACGGTGCCGTCTCATCGATATATTTATTGCAGCGGCGGAACACGCCGAATACTTCAGAAATGGCATCTGCCACACGCAGATCCTTCATCTTCTGTGCCACTCTGTCTCTGGCTCCGGTCACAACCGCCTTTAAGTCTTCGTCCACTTCCTCTGTCACGCCTGTGCTTCTTACCACACCGCTAAAATACTTGTTGCTCATGGAAACCGTACGGTTGACGAGATTTCCAAGGATGTTGGCAAGATCGGAATTAAAGCGCTCCACCACCAGTTCCCAGGTAATCACACCGTCGTTCTCAAACGGCATCTCATGCAGTACAAAGTAACGGGTTGCATCCACGCCGAACAGATCCACCATATCGTCCGCATAGATCACATTTCCCTTGGATTTGCTCATCTTGTCTCCGCCCTGTAAGAGCCACGGATGTCCGAATACCTGCTTCGGCAGCGGGAGATCCAGCGCCATCAGGAAAATCGGCCAGTAGATCGTATGGAAACGGATGATGTCCTTGCCGATCAGATGCAGATCTGCCGGCCAGTTCTTTTTAAATAAATCGGAAGAATTGCCGTCCGCATCATAACCGATCTTCGTGATATAGTTGGTCAGCGCGTCCAGCCATACATAAACCACATGCTTCGGGTCAAAGTCCACCGGAATTCCCCAGGAAAATGACGTTCTGGAAACACACAGATCCTGCAATCCCGGAAGCAGGAAATTGTTCATCATCTCATTTTTTCTGGATACCGGCTGAATGAACTCCGGATGGGTGTTAATATGCTCGATCAGACGATCCGCATATTTGCTCATCTTGAAGAAGTATGCCTCCTCCTTCGCCGGCTTTACCTCTCTCCCGCAGTCCGGACACTTGCCGTCCACCAACTGGGACTCTGTCCAGAAGGACTCACACGGCGTACAGTAAAGTCCCTCGTAAGATCCCTTGTAGATGTCTCCCTGATCGTACAGCTTTTTAAAAATCTTCTGCACCTGTTTCTCATGGTCTGCATCGGTCGTGCGGACAAAGTTATCGTAGGACGTGTTCATCAGATCCCAGATGCGCTTTACCTCGCCTGCCACATTGTCTACATATTCTTTTGGCGTAATGCCTGCTTTTTCTGCCTTCTCCTGGATCTTCTGGCCATGCTCGTCTGTTCCGGTCTGGAAATAAACATCGTAGCCCTCCAGTCTCTTATAACGCGCGATCGCATCTGCGAGCACGATCTCATACGTATTTCCGATATGCGGCTTGCCGGATGTGTAGGCAATCGCGGTCGTCATGTAAAATTTTCCCTTGTCACTCATTTTGTCTGCTCCTTCCTAATAAAACAAAAAATCCCGTCTTCGGGGCTGTATCAGCCACCAGAAGACGGGATAACTCCCGTGGTACCACTTCTATTCACACAGAATCTGCACTCTGTGCCTCTGTGGATATCGCAACGAATATCCCCCGCTGTAACAGGCGGTCCCGTCAAAACTTATCGCTGTCCTTAGTAACGTCCAGTGTTCAGTCCTGCCACTCCAAAGCCATCTTCCATCCGCCCTTCCTCATTTCCTCGCAGCAAGCTGCAACTGTGCAGCTGGAAATCTCTCTGTAAAGTATCTGCAGATGTACTCTCTTTTTCCTCGTGTTTGTGTGTATCGACTTTTCTAAGATTAGCACCAAACCTGCGGAAAGTCAAGCATTCGTAAGCACAGACGCCCCAGAGAAAAAGTATTTTACTTTTCCACATACTCTTCCCGCAGCGGGTCTTCTGCAGCGATCGTCACGTCTTCCAGGGTAATTTCCCGCAGCGGACTTTCCGGCAGGCCGCAGAGTGAGACACCGATGGCAGCATGGTTTCCCCGGATATGGGCACTGTCAAATAGAACGTAGAAAAATCTTTCCCTTTTCAAGCCGCCCCAACACAGTTCCGATCCGCCTGCCGACGCTCCGTAAAACACCTAAACGGTATGCTGCTTGCATAATTGTTTATTATCATACATATAAGAATCGGCCTTATCCAATAATATCTGCATTGTACATTCCTTATAGTCTTCGGATAACGCCCATCCGCATGCATAATCGATTGACATAGGATTTTCATTGCCATTTAATCTATCTTTTTCCCTGCGTAAGTATTTTAAAATATCCTCAACCTCCGCTTTACTGGTATGATATATAACTGCCATGAATTCATCCCCGCCATACCTTCCAACAAAATCTTCTTCCGGAATCACATTGCGTAAAAGCCGGGCAAAATTCATTATTAGCTGGTCTCCTGCCGAATGTCCCATTGTGTCATTCACCGTTTTCAAATTATTCAGATCAAACATTATGCATGCTGTCGGTTCAGTAATGATCTCTTTATTATTAAGTATTTTCTCACATGCACTTTTATTGGGTAATCCTGTATGGCTGTCTGTATATGCCCTCTGTTCTAACAGCTTGTTTTGCACTGCCATCTTCATTGCCATCAGCGTCTGCATAATAACCAATATTACCAGGCACAACATATCAAGTGCTGACAAAATCTCTATGGTACGAATCTTTCTTGCAATCTTTTCTGAATAATTTTCCGCTGCAGATACTGTTTCATCTGACATCTTAAAATAAGTTTCACTCATATTTACAATATCTGTATTTTCATATCCCCCGCTTCTCACCGCTTCAATTTCTATTTTTAATTTTTCCCAGTAGTCACTCTGAACCTGTAATTTATCCTGATATTCTTTATCATGAAGCTTTACCAGATCATAATGTCCATCCTGGTATTTTAATCCGCTCAGAATATCATCCAGATACTGAACTAATTCTTCATTCTGGTTTCCTGTAATTTCTAACTTTACTTCACGCTGTGTGGCTCCACGTACCAGACCTGCATAATTTATTACCCGTGCAGTCCCCTGTAACCTGTTGATCTGTACCATCATAAAGACAATAAGAACTACCAATACCAATATAAGACCGCTTTGTGTAATGCCAATTATATTTTTCTTTTCCTTATTCAACTCCATCTCTCCGTTTACCCCTATACCTTCAATAACCTTCATTTCACCTTTAACTGGATTTATTTTTAATAATGATTATATCCTCTCTCTGACTGTGTGTCAAAAAAACAGGGAGCAGATTCTGCCCTGCAGAATCTGCTCCCTGTATGGAACTCATATTCTATCTTTTATACTTCCAGTCTTACAATGACAAAACGATAAACAATACGTTCACCGTACAACAGACAACTGTCAGCGCCGTCAGGAACACTGCGGACGGCACTGCCGCTTTGGAAACCGCCGCAGTCACGCCCGCATCCGCCGCCGGCTCTGCTTTCCGTCCAGATACCGCCACAGCCGCCGGCTCCTTCCACACGCTGCGCTGCCGGCAGATGCCAGACAGTGTGACCGCCAGAAGAATCCCGTACAGCGGCGCATACACGCGCTCACCCGAGACGTAGATCGTCGCCATAAAGCCCAGCACCATCCCGGCACCAAAGCCGCACCCCACCAGAAGCAGCACGCTGATGAAAGCAAACAGATCGTCGCCAAACAGCTGGTACAGCGCATAGACCATCGCCGCCACCGTCACTGCCAGATACACCATGGGAATCCACGTCGACAGATCGCTCCAGCTCCACTCCAGAATCTCCCCCGGCATCACGAACAGCCCCGAGAGCCCCGGATATGCAGTTCTTAACACTGTCTGTCCGAACAGAATGAGCAGCGGAAACGCTGAAAAAAACGTCCTGCGGTAATCTTTCGTCTTCTCCCAGACAAGCCATGTCCAGATCAGCACCACCAGAAAAAATACAATGTCCGCATTGGCGATAAACACGCGCTCAATACTCAAAAGTCCCAGATACAGCTTCTGTCCGAATCCAAACGTCGCGTAAACCGGAAGATCCGCAATACTGACCGCATTGCGTCCGGCATTGCCCGGACAGAGTGCAATTACAAGCAGTGAAACCACATCGATCACCGCAAGAATCCCCAAAATCACTGCATTTCCCGGCCTTCTGTGCGCTTTCCACAGATACACGCCGCTAAGCACGAGCAGCAGCGTCATAATCACGGCATACTGTTCATGACTTCCTGTCACAACCGCGACAGGAACCGCAGACACTGCCGCTGCCGGGTGAATTTTCTCCGCAAGCGCAAGCTTCCTTATCACCCACGCCACATAAAAAAATCCCCAGAACGGCCAGAAATGTGTAACTGTTGTCGTAATCCATCCCGCCGTACCCATGTCGTGAAACGGAAAAATCAGCACCGCCGCTGCCGCGCACCAGTTCATCGTCTTCCCACCGCCGAAAAGCCCGGACAGCAGAAGAGGCAGCGTCGCAAACAGCAGAAAATCAATGATTCTCCACAAAAACGGGCACTGTATGACATTGACCAGTACACACTCCGACACCACGCGCGACGTCCAGGTCAGATAACGCTGCGTCAGATACGCCCATAGCGTCGTGTCTTTTGTGGCATCCCGGAAAAAAATGTCGTCCCCCGCCATCGGCTTCATCCCGACGTGGTACACCAGTCCGATCACCGCCACCAGCACAAACGGAAGGTATGCCGCGTATCTGCTACTCTTCCTCATACATATCATCCATCTTCGTACCACAGTTGCTGCAATATACAGCACCTTCCGGCATCTTCGCACCGCACTTCGGACATTCCGCAGAACCCTGAATCCGCAGAACCTCGGCTTTCATGCGCTCGATCTCCTCCACAGCTTCCCTGATCAGGAAAAACTGCTCTGCTTCTTCACATTCTTCCTCATCCTTGTGCTTCTCATAATAAGAGCGTCCCAGCTCCTCATACTGCTTCTGCACATAGTCCTCCTTGGACTTGATATCCAGCTTTAACTTTGCAATCTCGGATACATCCTTCGCCTTCTGGCTGACATCCTTCCCCGCACTTACCAGTGACTCGCTTAACTTATCAAAAAATTCCATGAAGCTTTCCTCCCTGTCGTTTCCTTTTCCCCAGTATAACGCCAATTTTCCTTTACAGCAATCGAAAAAGCAGGAAAAATCTTTTTCTGCAAAATCTTTTCATGCTACCGCATGCAGATATACACAAGATAGACCACATAGAGCGCCAGCATCACAATGCCCTCGAAGCGGTCCAGCTTCTTCTTCGTCCAGGCGAGCGCCCACACCAGTACGCTCATCGCAACCAGAATCACAATATCGATCACATTTTCCATGATAAATGTGATCGGACTGATCGTCGCTGCGATACCGAGCACAAACAGAATATTGAAAATATTGGAGCCGATCACATTGCCGAGCGCCATATCCAGCTCATTTTTGCGCGCTGCAACCACCGAGGTCACAAGCTCCGGCAGGCTGGTTCCACAGGCAACAATCGTAAGTCCGATCAGATTCTGGCTGAGTCCCAGCTTTGCAGCAACCGTGGATGCGCCGTTTACAACAAAATCCCCACCGAACTTGATCGCCACAATACCTCCGACGATAAACACAATGCATTTCCACACCGGCAATACCTCATACTCATCATCTCCGGCAGCAGCACGCGCTTTCAGTGCCGAGCGCACCATCCAGACCAGAAAAGCGACAAATATAATAAGAAGAATGATTCCGTCTGCCCTGCCAAGCTGCATTCCCAGATATCCGCAGACTAAAAGCAAGACTGCACAGACTACAGAAAACGGAAACTCTTTTTTTAACGTACTCTTTTCCACATAGAGTGGATTAAAAAGGGCACAGAATCCACAGACCACCATCAGATTAAAAATATTAGAGCCAATAGCATTGCTGACTGCAAGTGCATTATTGTTCGTTACCGATGCCGTAATACTGACCGCACATTCCGGAAGGCTTGTCCCCATCGCCACGATCGTAAGTCCTATAATGATTGAGGGCACTTTCAGCATCTTTGCCACGGAAGAGCTTCCCTCCACAAAAAAATCTGCTCCCTTAATCAGAAGCACAAATCCAACAACAAGCAGCACAACTGCCCAAAGCATTTCTGTCATAATAATCTCCATTCCTCTCTGTTTTCTCTACTGTAATCATTTTCTCAAAATTATCTCAACTTCCGGTAGTCCGGCACCTATCCCACAAACCCGAGGTGCTCCAGCAGAATCTTCACGCCGATCAGCACCAGGATGATGCCGCCTGCAAGTTCTGCCTTTTTCTTGTAGCGGTTTCCGAAGAAATTGCCGACATAGACGCCGCCGATGGAGATACAAAACGTGGTGAGACCGATGATCGTAACTGCCTCCCCGATCGGATAATTTAAAAATGCGAATGTAATTCCGACCGCAAGTGCATCGATGCTGGTCGCCACCGCCAGCACAAACATCTCTTTTAAGTCGAGCGGCGGATCCATCTTGTCGATCTCCACATTCTCATCCTCCGGCCGCACCGCCTCGGCGATCATCTTGCCGCCGATGAATGCCAGCAGCACAAAGGCAATCCAGTGATCAATACTGGTAATGTAGCTCTCAAACTGTGTGCCGAGTGCCCAGCCGATAAACGGCATCAGCGCCTGAAATCCTCCAAAAAACAGACCGATCACAAACGCCTGCTTCTTGTTTACCCTGCGCATCGCAAGACCTTTACAGATCGACACTGCAAACGCGTCCATCGAAAGGCCCACTCCAATGAGCAACAATTCAATAAAAATAGCCATACCAACCTCCACATTTTATTCTGCCCCTGCCACAGGGCGCACATACACATTCAGCCCGGATGCATTTTCCGCCGGCGCACACATAAAAAAAGAGACTGATGTATATCCTCTGCTCACCGCTTCCATCTGCGATGTGAAGCCAAAGATATACATGAGTCTCATTCTTTAAGATTTGCCAGGTCAGGCTGTCCGACCGGTCTGTTGACAAATCACGCGCTGCGCGAACTACTCCCTCACGGAATCTGCATTCACCAATAATGCTGTTTCCTTACTATATAGCAGCCCACATTTTTTGTCAACTGATTTGTCGAAAAAACAACCTTTTTATCCCAGAAGCTCGAGAATTTCCTCCTTGGTAAAGGAAACAGAGTCCATTCCCTCCCCCTCGAGCACCTGCTTTGCCAATTCCTTTTTGCGCTCCTGTATCGCAATGATCTTCTCCTCGATCGTTCCCTCGGATACCAGCTTGTAGACCGTCACAACATGCTTCTGCCCGATGCGGTGGGCGCGGTCCGTTGCCTGGTTCTGCACCGCCACGTTCCACCACGGATCATAGTGGATCACAATATCCGCAGCCGTCAGGTTCAGCCCGGTTCCTCCTGCCTTTAAAGAAATACAGAATACCGGCACGTCGTCCTCGTTAAAGCTCTCCACCATCTGCATGCGCTTTTCCTTGCCGACAGAACCGGTCAGCATGTAGTAGTCAATCCCTGCCTTCTTAAGCCCTGCCGCCAGACGCTCCAGCATAGACGTAAACTGCGAGAACAATAACACCTTGTGCCCGGCGCCAACCGCATTCTCGATCAGTTCCATGCACATCTGCGCCTTCGCGGATTCTCCCTTATAGCCCTCAAACAGAAGTCCCGGGTCACAGCAGATCTGCCGCAGTCTCGTCAGCTCCGCCAGAATCTGAATCTTCTCGGAACGGAATTCCTTCTCGGATTTGCCCTCCAGACTCTCCTTCATGCGCTGCACATGGGCATCATAGAGCGCAAGCTGCTCTCCTTCGAGCTTCGCGAAGACATTCTCCTCCAGCTTCGCCGGAAGATCCCGCAGCACTTCCCCCTTCAGACGGCGCAGGATAAACGGTCGGATCATGCGCTGCAGGCGCTGCATACGGTTTTCATCCCCGTTTACCACGATCGGGATCTCGATCTCCTCCCGGAACCGCTGATAAGTATATAAAAATCCCGGCATCAGATAATCAAAAATGCTCCACAGTTCGCTCAGCCGGTTCTCGATCGGCGTTCCGGTCAGCGCCAGCTTGAAACCCGCAGTAATCTGCTTGACGCCTTTTGCCGCCTGGGTTCCAGGGTTCTTGATATACTGCGCCTCGTCGATCACCTGAATCGCAAACACCATATCACGGTACAGCTCCACGTCGCGTTTTAACAGGTCGTAGGACGTAATCAGCACTTCCCCTTCCTTCGTGTGTCTGACAATCCTCTGGCGCTCTGTGGCGAGTCCGGTCACGAGCGTCGTCCTGATCTGCGGTGCAAAACGGCTGATCTCTTTCTGCCAGTTGTAGACGAGCGACGCCGGGCATACGATAAGGGAACGGTGCCACTCCCGCTCTCCTGCCTTAGCACTCTCCTGTTCCGACAAGAGCAGACTGATGACCTGCAGGGTCTTGCCCAGTCCCATATCGTCCGCAAGGATTCCGCCGAATCCGTTCTCGCGCAGTGTCTTTAACCACAGAAAACCGCTCTTCTGGTAGCCGCGCATGATACTGCGGAGCGAATCCGGCACCTCATAATCGCTGTCCTCGATCGTCTTCATATTGCGGACCATGCCCTTGAACTCGCGGTTTTTCTCCACGGAAAGCTCCTGATTGCTCTTTAACGCCGCGTCCAGATACATCGCGCGGTATTTTGGTACGTTCACATGACCTTTTTTCAGTCCGGATTCTGTCAGGCGGAGATCCTCGCTGATCTCCGCAAGCAGCCCCAGACCATCCTCGCGCACATCAAGAAAATCTCCGTTTTTCAGACGGACGTATTTCTTTTTCCGGTCGTACCGGGTCAGAAGATATGCCAGCTCCTCGCGCGACATCTCATCCGAGTGGATCTGCAGTTCCAGAAGATCGCTCTTTAGCGCAACGCCCACCGAAACCGACGGTGAAGAAACGACTTTCATTCCCCGGAAATCCTCCGTCGTGTAGATCGACATATACTCGCTGAGGCGCTGCAGACCACTGCTGATAAGCTGATAGAGCATGTCCTCATTGTGCGAGAGAATGAATATCGTCTGCCCGAGCCCGTATTCGTTGAAGTACGGCTCGACCAGCGTGCGCACGCGCATCTCCTCCCCGAGATCCCGCACCTCGCCCGGCTCAATCTTCTGTAATACGTTATATTTGTCGTCCCCGTAGGCAGCGACCAGCTTCGCACCGACCGTCTGGTTGTCCTGCTTGTCCAGATACAGCTCAAACTCCGGCTTTTTCGGGACGTAGAGCGTCTCATCGAAGCCCTCCGCCGTTACCCGGAACGTCTCCCTTAAAAGTGGCAGCAGATCCCTGCAGAACGACGGCAGTTCCTCCGCGGCAATATAACATTCCCCGCCGGTCTGGCGCTCCATATAGTCAAAAAAATCTCCCGTCTTCGCCTTTAAAGCCTCACTGCTGCGATAGATCATGCCGTCTTCATAAAAATAGTAAAATCTGCTTCCCCTTATGACGTGCAGATCCTCCAGCACAAGGAACACACCGGACGCCCCTGCGCGTATCTCAAGCTTCGGCTTGCGCTCTTCCTCCTGCACATGATACTCCTCCTCCGGCAGATACCCGATTTCGGCAGATAATGGCATTTCCCCGATGGCGTCAAAAAAACGGTCGATGCCGACCTCATCGAGCTCCATCGTGCGCTCATATCCCCCGGTGTAAGCATAATAGGCATGAAATCTGCTCTGGCGCTTCTTGTCGTCATCCTGCATCCGCATAAACTCTACCATCCGCCATGCATCTTCTGTAAATGCCTGTCTGTTGTGATAAAAGTCCAGCTTTTTTCCGTAATGCACCTTTTCATTCCGCTCGATGGAATGTAAAAAGGCAGAAATATTCTTTAATACATACTTCTGCTCCATCCCGATCTTAAACTCCACCGTCGCATAACTGTAATCCATCTTAAAATAAGGCTCCAGTTCCACCTTTCCATAGACGCTCTCCGGAATCAGATAGCTTACGCCGGCACGCAGTGAATACTGGTTCAAAAGCGTCTTGAACGCTCCCGCCGTCTGCATCGGGGCGGCAGGCTTCTCCTCCGCGGCGCTTCCCTGCTCTCCCACCTCATGTCCGGTGCGCTTCGCAGCCAGAATGTCCTTCGCCTGTCTGCGGTTGACGTACGCAAGAAGCGCTGCGACACAGTGTTTGCACATCCCCTCATAATTATAAAATGCCTCGCAGGTACAGTTGCTGCTCGACACCGTGCCGTATTCCTCATCGACAACTACCGTCACCCGGTAGCTGCTCTGTTCCCTTCCACGTACTTCCGCCCGCACCTCGGCAACCGGCAGATCATGCTCCAGATAAATATCATACGCGAAATCCAGCACGCCCCCTGTCTCATATAATTCCTTTCCTCTCCGGTAGACTGCCGGATACACGTCCTCTTTGATATCCGATACGGAAAACATAACCTCTCCTCCTGCTTTTGCCCTCTGTTCTCTGACATATTATTGTACCATAAAATACTTTTTTCTTCATTCTTTTCTTTTAATTTTTTTGTCAGAATATGGTACAATGAGACATATCTTGTGATTGAAATACTTCTTATTTTTTATGGAGATCTGTCATGATACAATATACGATCCATGAAGTTGCCGCTTTACTTAATATCTCCACGGATGCCATCCGGCTCTACGAGAAGGAGGGACTTGTCACGCCCACGCGCAATCCGGAAAACGGCTACCGCTACTATAACACCGAGCAGATTCACCGCATCATGGGAATCTGTCTCTACCGCAAGCTACATGTGAGCATTGCCGAGATCAAGCGCCTTGTCGAAGTGTCTACACTGGAAGATATCTCCGATGGTTTTTCCGGTTTCATTGATTCCCGCAAAAAAGAGATTGCACGTCTCACACTTGAAGTGGAGCAGATGTCCTATATGAAACAGCATCTGGATACCCTGGATGAAGGCAGCCGCACTATAAGCATCCAGACGCTTCCCGCTGTCTATCCGCTCTACCATCAGGATTCCGCTTTTTTAGGCTACCGCACGCTAAAGGATGTCTTTCATTCCCCGCTGTTTTCGATGGGGAATTTCAGCTACATCCTCTCCGTGGAGCCGTCCGGTTCCTGCCGGGTCAGTGCCCTCCAGTTTGCCATCCGCGAGCCGATGCTTGCACTTACCCAGCTCAATTCCTCCAATCTGCCCAGACGGGACAGCTGCCGCTGTCTCTACACCGTAGCCGCATTTCCGACCGAACAGGAGATACTCTGGGATCTCTCCGCCATCCTGAAATACGCCGGGGAGCATCAGCTTTCCTGCAAACCGGAGGCTTACGCTTTCTACGTCTTCAGCATAGCACAGCCAGATGTCATCCTGGATTATTACGAAGTATATCTTCCGCTGGAAGACTCCTGATTTTTTCAACCTCCTATTGACCTTAGACCTGCACCAAGGTCTATGTTAGTATCACAAACATCTGGTACTTTCGTACAGGAAAAGGAGGTCTATCATGAACGATTCAAGAGAGTTAACGTTACAGGAACGCTCCACAAAGCGTGCCAACTATTGTCTGATGCTTACAGTTCTCATCATTTCCATCTATATGATGTTTCTGTTTATCGGAACCATTCTGCAGGGAAATCATGCTCTTTTCCGTCTTTTTGTCATTGCTGGCATGATTGCCCTCCCTGCAGCTGTTAGTACATTGTTCTATTTTTTTAATCCAGTTTCCATACGCTACCGCAATGTCGCGCTTACATGCTTTCTGATCATTTATGAAGTCAGCTGTCTATCCTCAAAACTTTTTGTCTATAATCTCTTTATGATTCCCATACTTGTCGCACTGTTAATGTACTTTGACCTGAAGCTGGAAATCTGCGCCGGTGTATTAAATATGGTCTGCTGTATTTTAAACGGTGTTTACTCTGTCCATGTGCTTGGAACCAACTCTCTTTCCGAAACCAATATGATCTTTGTGATCTGCTCCATTATTATTGTCATCAACACAATCACCTGCCTGGCGTCCCGCGTGGCCGTCCTGCACAACACAGAGGAGCTCGCCGAACTGGAAGCCCATAAGAAAAAGCAGGAGGATATGATGAATTCCATCGTGACCGTCGGCACATCCGTCAATGAATCCACCCAGTCCATTCATGCGCTGATCGAGGAGATGACAGAGGCAACCGGCTGCGTCAGCCAGGCAATGGGCGACATTACCGTAAGCATGGAGAGCACAGTCGCAAGCATTCAGGAACAGGCTTCCATGACCGGACGAATTCAGGACATCATTGCCGATACCGTGTCGATCGCAGACGCACTTACCAACATCTCCCAGTCTTCTGGTAAAAATGTAGAGACCGGTCAGGCGCTTGTGAGCAATATTGTCTCCCAGACGGAGGAAGTAGAATCTGAGAATAAGCTCGTCAAGGAAAATATGACTGCACTGCAGGCACATACGCAGGACATGTTAAAAATTATCAGCATTATCCAGCAGATTTCCGCACAGACCAATCTTCTCGCCTTGAACGCCACGATAGAAGCAGCGCGCGCAGGGGAAGCAGGCAGGGGATTCGCTGTTGTCGCGGAGGAGATCCGCATGCTCTCCGAGCAGACCAAACAGTCCACCGAAAATATTGAGGAAATCATCACAAAGCTGAATCAGAATGCTGGTGACACAATCGCCTCGATGGATCATGTCATGGACAAGATCGGCAATCAGGTCAGCATGATTCATGATATTGAAGAAAATTTCAGCGGCATCCGCTCCGGTCTGACCGGCCTTGAACAGAATGCCGCCGCCATCTCAGAGAAGACACGCATTTTAAGAGAAACCAACACCATGCTGGTCGATGAGACCAACACGCTCTCTTCGACCAGCGAGGAGATCAGTGCCTCCGCGGAGGAGACCAACGCGATGTGCACCGACAATGCCGAGCGCTTCAAGAGCGTCAACAATGTCATCGCGGAGCTTGCCGCCGATGCCGGCAAAATGAACGGCTTTATCGAAGAGTACCACCGGCTGCATGACGCGGATACCAACGCCGAGACGGCAATCTCCCGTCCGGCGCTCCACACGGCATAAACCGGCGATTTCTAACCATGCCGTTCTCACATCGGCGATCGTCCGTGTCTTTCCAGGCTTTGAACACACTATGGGGTGTGTTCGCACAGCATAAGACAATTTCAGGACTTTTGTGCAGCGCCTGGCACACCGATGAACAAAATATAAGGAATTGTCGCAATAAGTATAGAGTTCTTTTGAGTGATAAGTAATATTATAAGAAATAGATACTTAAAAGTTCCAGATAAACAGACGGCGGCAAATTCTGACCGCAAAATTCGGTATTTCTAACCATGCCGCAGCTGGCATCCGTGATGATCCGTGTCTTTCCAAGTTTGGAGCACTCTACGGATTGTGTCCGCAAGCCGGCAGACAATTTTAGGACTTTTGTGTGTGTCCCTTTATGGCACCTCTGAACAAAACATAACCGCGCGAAGCCGCTGTCTGAGTCGGCATCTGCCCTATTTTCAATAGCAGATGCCGGCGAGTTCGGTTCGCGCGGTTTTATATTGTCTGTGAAGAGGTGCCATTAGGGACACCAGAAAGTCCGCTCATTGTCTGCGGCTTGTCGGACACACTCCGTGAGTGTCCAAACGTGGCCAAGACACGGAATGGGATGCCAGCCACGGCATGGAAGAAATACGTGAATTTTGCTTCAAAGAATTTGCCGCCGTCTGTTTATTCTGAAACTTTTTTGTTCTCTGGTATTCCTATAATATTACTTATCAACTCAAAATACGATATGCTTATTGCGACAGTTCCTAATTATTAAATCTGTAAAGAGGTGTGCCTGGCAATGCTAAAAAGTCCGCTCATTGTCTTTGCTGTGTGGACACGCCCACATAGAGTGTCAAAGCGTGGCAAGAGACACGAACTCCGATGTTCGATCCGGCATGGTTAGAAATCACCGGTTTTGTGATCGAACCTCGGTGCCGGCTAGAAGATTACCGTCACCTCGGTGCCCACGCCCTCCTCGCTGGAGAGTTCGATCTGGGCTTCGTGCTGCACGACGATGTGCTTTACGATCGCAAGCCCGAGTCCGGTACCGCCCGTCGACTTGGAACGGCTCTTGTCGACACGGTAGAACCGCTCAAAGACACGGTCCTGCTGCTCCTTCGGGATGCCGATGCCGGTGTCGCGCACTGTGAGCGCCGGTCTCTGGTTCTTCTTGCCCGTAATGACGGTCACACTGCCGCCCTTCTTATTATAGCGCACGGCATTGCTGCACAGATTGTAGAGCAGTTCCTCGATGAGCGTCTTGTTGCCGTTGATCGTGACCGGCCCGCCTTCCTGCAGCAATGTGACTTCGTTCTTCTGCGCCGCAATCTGCATCTGATCGATACAGGTCGTCGCCAGCGCATAGAGATCGATCGGCTCAAACTCCAGCTTAAGGTCGCTGTTGTCCAGCTCCGAGAGCTTGATGATGTCGTTAATCAAAGATTGCAGACGTTCCGCACTCCGGTGAATCTCATTTGCAAAATGCTCGGTATCGCGCTCGTTGGTCATGCCGCTTGCGATCAGTTCCGCGTAGCCGGAGATCGCCGTGAGCGGGGTCTTGAGTTCATGCGATACGTTCGCGGTAAATTCCTGCCGCATCTGTGCATGGTTTAAGATATCCACATGCTGCTGCTTGATCATCGACACAAACGGACGCATCTCTTCGTATACTTCCCGCTCATCGACGAGCACAATGTTGTCCGCCATCTTTTCGATCGGTTCCACAAAACGCTCCGTCATGCGTTTTGCAAAAAAAGCGCACACCAGGAATACACACAATCCCACACCCAGCGTAAGCATCGTCATATTCCATGCCAGATGATAGATGCTGCCGCTCTCTTTTCCAATTCTAAGAACACTTCCATCCGAGAGGCGCATCGCATAATAGAATGTGTGCTCCGCGGAAGTCGTCGATTTGCGCATCCCACGTCCTTCCCCGACCGCAAGCGCCCGCTCGACCTCCGGACGACCTCTGTGGTTCTCCATCTTCGTCTCGTCCTCCATGCTGTCATAGAGAACCGTTCCATCTGAAGCAATCAGGGTGATCCGCAGCCCGTCCCCGGAGAGCTGATCGCACACTTCCTGCGACGCATCCTCGAAATCCAGCCGGGAGATCACATGTGCATTTGCCTTTAAGTCATCATAAATCTGTTGTACCAGAATGCTGTAAAACAGCCCGATAGAACATACGGCAGTCACCAGAATGGCGATTGCCGCAATCAACATAAATTTGGAATTTAATTTTTTCTTCATAGATTTTGTCTACTCGATCATATATCCCACATTGCGGATCGTCTTGATACAGCTTCCCGCAGCCCCAAGCTTCTGGCGCAATGTCTTGATATGCATATCCACAGTCCGGCTCTCGCCCTCGTACTCAAAGCCCCATACCTGATCCATGATCTTGTCTCTGGACAGGACAATCCCCGCATTGATCATGAGATATTTCAACAATTCATATTCCTTGAACGTCAGCTCACACGGCTCATCCCCGACAAATACCGCGTGCTTGTCGTTGTCCATCCGGATCTCGCCGTGGCAGATCTTTGTCTCCTCCGCCGCACTCTGCGTCCTGCGCAGCAGCGCTTTTACTCTGGAAATCAGCTCCATCACGCCAAACGGCTTCGTGATATAGTCATCCGCTCCGAAATCCAGTCCCTTGACCTTGTCCAGCTCACTGGTCTTTGCGGTGACCATAATGATTGGAATGGCTGCCGTATTTTTATTTGCCCGGAGTTTTCCCAGAATCTCCAGACCGTCTTCATCTGGAAGCATAATGTCCAGCAGCAGAAGGGACGGAACCGCGCGCTCCAGCCGTTTAAACAGGCTTTCTCCGCTCTCAAATTCCTCCACTTCATATCCGCTGTTCTTCAGCGCATAACGCTCAATCTCGCGGATGTTGACGTCATCTTCCACAATATAAATTGTTGCCATTGTTCTCCTCTCTTCCACAGCTTCCTGTGCACATCAGATCGAAGATACGAATTACAGAGAGTACCTGCTTCCGAACTCATCCAGCAGTCTGGTGAACTCTGCGCTCTCCGCCTCATCCAGCTGCTCTGTAAAGCTGTGCTCCTCCAGCTGTGTATCCTTCAGCTGCATCATGTACACGGCAATATTGGAACAGTGGTCTGCCACACGCTCATAATTCATGGCGAGATCCGACAGGATCAGTCCCAGCTCCATACTGCACTTGCCCTTGCGCAGCCGCTTCATGTGATGCTTCTTCACATCTTTATTTAATTCGTCAATTACTTCCTCTAACGGTTCCACCGTATGCGCCAGCGCCTGATCGTTGTTCACAAACGCATCCGTGGTCCTTGTCAGAATGTCACGGACTGCCGCACCATAGAGATTCATCTCCTCTTCACCCTTCCTGGAAAACGTCAGATTTTCCTTGCGCATCTGCTGCACGCTCTCCACCACATTGATTGAGTGATCGGAGATACGCTCAAAATCCGTAATACAGTGCAGCAGCGATGTCACCTGCAGGCTGTCCTTGTAGGACAGATTCTCACTGCTCAGCTTCGTCAGATATGCGGTGATCTTGTCGTCATAGACATCGACCCGGTTCTCCTTGTCAATGACATCCTGCGCTTTCTCCTCTGAATACGCTCCCAGCACGTCCATCGCCTCCAGGAATCCGTCTCTTGTCATCTCTGCCATCTGGCTTACCAGTGAACGGCACTGCTCGATCGCGAATGCCGGCGAAGAAAGGAATCTGTCGTCTAAGATTACAAACACATCGTCTGCCGTCTTCTTCTCATCCTCTGTCTTCGGAATTGTAAGATATGCCAGCTTCTCCAGACCCTTCGTAAACGGAAGCAGAACCAGAGTGGTAAATACATTAAAAATACTGTGAACCAGTGCAATATCCGCTGCATTTACGACATCGTTCGTAAACGGGAAACGAAAGATTGCATTCCCCAGATAAAACAGGCACAGGAAAAGAACCGTACCGATCATGTTAAAATATAAATGTACAAACGCGGTACGCTTTGCACCCTTGTTCGCACCGATTGCGGAGATCATCGCCGTCACACAGGTACCGATGTTCTGTCCCAGAATAATCGGGATCGCTGTGCCAAACGTAAATCCGCCGGTTACCGAAAGCGCCTGTAAAATACCAACAGACGCGGAGGAACTCTGGATGATCGCCGTGAGCAGCGCTCCTGCAAGCACTCCAAGAATCGGATTCTTGAACATGGTAAGCAGGTTCGTGAACTCCGGCACGTCCGCAAGCGGCTCCACCGCTCCACTCATCGCCGCCATACCGTACATCAGCACGACAAATCCAAGCAGAATCTCTCCGGTAATCTTCTTCTTATCGCTCTTGCCGGACATCAGCAGAATAATACCGATCATAGCCAGAATCGGTGAGAACGATGTCGGCTTTAACATATTTATAAAAAGGTTATCTCCCTGAATTCCCGTCAAGCTGAGCAGCCATGCGGTAATCGTCGTACCGATATTGGCACCCATGATGATTCCGATCGCCTGTGAAAGCTTCATAATACCGGAATTTACAAATCCGACGACCATAACTGTCGTCGCGGAAGATGACTGTATGACCGCTGTGACACCTGCACCGAGCAGCACCGCTTTTAACGGATTCGATGTCAGATTCTCCAGGATGCGCTCCAGCCTTCCGCCTGACATCTTCTCCAGTCCTGCACCCATCACGTGCATTCCGTATAAGAATAATGCCAACCCGCCAATCAGGGACAGTACTCCAAAAATATCCATTCTAATCTCCTTTGCATCTCATTGCTTTACATCTTTTTTACATACGCATACATAATCATTTATAACGTATTTTTTGACGTTTTGCAATTACAATCCAAGGAGTCGGTAAAATTTTTTAATTTCAGGTAATTTTCCGGTAAGCTTTATGTAAAATCTGTGTAAAATCACGGTTTTTAGACCAATTTTCTACTTCTCGTGCTCTCCCGTGATCGAATAGATGACCCACTCGGCAATGTTTGTCGCGTGATCGCCGATACGCTCAAAATATTTTGCCACCATCAGCATATCCGTCGCCTGCTCGCCGTTTTTGACGTTCTCATTGATCTTTTTGATCAGCTGCTGCTTAAAGTCCGCGAACAGATCATCGACCACGTCATCCTGCGCAATCACCGTGCGCGCCAGATCCAGATCCTTGTTGACGAACGCATCCACGCATTTGATAACCATATCGGTGGTCTCTTTCGCCATGCTCTCCACCAGATCAATATTGATCGCGCTGCGCTCGTATGTCGCGTCGGACATCAGAATCGTCATCTCGGAAATATCCGCCGCATGATCTCCGATCCGCTCCATATCGGTAATCATCTTTAATGCCGCGGAGATCAGACGCAGATCCTTTGCGACCGGCTGCTGCTGCAACAGCAGCTTCATGCAGAGCGACTCCACGGTCTTTTCCTGCTCGTCGATCTCCTCGTCGTAGGCGATCGCCTTCTTCGCCTTCTCCACATCCTGGCGCACCAGTGCGGAGATTCCCATCTCGATCGCGCGCTCAATCATGCTTCCCATCTGGATCAGTTCATTGTTCAGTTCCAACAGCTGTCTCTCAAATCTGTTTCTCATTGTTCGCTCCTTTCGTCAACCGAAACGTCCGGTAATGTAATCCTCTGTCCGCTTATCCTGCGGCACAGAGAACAGTTTTTCCGTATCTCCGCTCTCGATAACCTCGCCGAGCAGGAAGAATACGGTCTTATCGGACACACGCACCGCCTGCTGCATGTTGTGCGTCACCATGATGATCGTATATTTTTTCTTCAGTTCTACCGCAAGATCCTCGATCTTCGAGGTCGAGATCGGGTCAAGCGCAGACGTCGGCTCATCCATCAGAATCACTTCCGGATCGACCGCCAGCGCACGCGCGATGCACAGACGCTGCTGCTGTCCACCGGACATTCCGAGCGCACTCTTTTTCAACCGGTCTTTGACCTCGTCCCAGATCGCCGCATCGCGCAGGGATTTTTCCACGATCTCATCCAGCTTTGCCTTGGAGCGGATGCCGTGCGTGCGCGGTCCGTATGCGATGTTGTCGTAAATGCTCATCGGGAACGGATTCGGCTTCTGGAATACCATGCCGACGCGCTTGCGCAGCAGATTCACGTCCATGCCGCTGTAGATGTCTTCCCCGTCGAGCAGCACCTGTCCCGTGATCTTACATCCCTGTACCAGGTCGTTCATGCGGTTTAAGCATTTTAAAAAGGTGGATTTTCCACAGCCGGACGGACCGATAAATGCGGTAATTTCTTTTTCGTTAATGGTCAGATCCACGTCCTTGAGCGCGTGGAAATCGCCGTAATACAGATTCAGATTCGATATATTAAACTTTTCTCCCATGTTTTCCTCATTTCCGCGCTGTGCGCTATTCTTTCACTGCCTCAAACCGCTTCGCGATCAGGGATGAGACTCCATTTATCAGAAGGACAATGACAAGCAGCACCACTGCCGTCGCATTTGCTTCATTTTTATGTAAACCTTCATTAGAAAGCACATACATATGGATGGCGAGCGTACGCCCGGAATCCATGAGTCCCGCCACACCGGTCACGGTACCCGCCGTGTAAATGAGCGCCGCGGTCTCTCCGACGATACGTCCGATCGAGAGAATGATACCGGATAGAATTCCCGGGATTGCCGCCGGAAGCACAATCTTAAAAATCGTCCGCAGTTTTCCGGCGCCCAGCCCGAAGCTTCCCTCTCTGTAGGAATCCGGCACACACAAAAGCGCCTCCTCCGTGGTTCTCATGATCGTCGGCAGCACCATGATGGCGAGCGTCGCCGCTCCGGAGAGCATGGAATAGCGCCAGTGCAGTGCAATGTTGAAAAACAGCATACCGAACAGACCATAGATAATGGAAGGAATACCGGTCAGCGTCTCCGCGGTCAGACGGACAACCTCCACGAATTTATTGCCCTTTCTGGCATATTCGATCATGTAGATTGCCGCCCCCACACCAAATGGCACGGAAAACAGCAGCGAGACCACAACCATCTCCACCGTGTTGATGATGGCGGGGAGCATGGACACATTGTCCGAATTATAATGTAACGCAAACAGGCTCGGCTTTAAGTACGGAATGCCGCTGATGAGAATGTAGCCCACCAGGAAAAGCAGCGTCACCACCGTGAGCGCGGCTGCAATCAAAACCAGAAGCAGCAGGATCAAAGAGCCGGGATGTCTGGTATAGGATTTCATTTTATCTTTCAATGTAACTTTGTTGATTGGATTTATCTGCTCCATCCCCTACTCCTTTCCGCTTCGCTTGATTGCCGAGAAGCACAGATTGATGATCAGGATAAACGCGAACAGCACCACGCCGGTAGCGATCAGCGCCTCCCGGTGCAGATCCGTCGCATAGCCCATCTCCATGACAATGTTCGTCGTCAGTGTGCGGACGCCCTGCAGAATACTGTTCGGAACACGCGGCTGGTTGCCCACAACCATCATGACCGCCATCGTCTCCCCGAGTGCACGTCCGACGCCGAGGATGACCGCCGCCAGAATACCGGATTTTGCCGCCGGTACCACAACGGTAAAAACGCTTCGCTCATGCGTTGCCCCGAGTGCCAGCGCTCCTTCGTAGTAACTCTGTTCCACTGCGCGGATCGTCGGTTCAGACGCTCCGATGATGGTCGGCAGGATCATGATTCCCAGAAGAATCGACGCACAGAGAATACTCTGTCCGTTGCTGTTCTTAAAATGTTCCCGGATAAACGGCACGAGCACAACCAGTCCGAAAAATCCGTATACAATAGACGGAATGCCCGCGAGCAGATTCACGACCGGCTTTAAGAGCTTGTACAGTCCTTCCGGACAGAATCTTGCCATAAAAACAGATGTGAGTACACCGACCGGCACACCGATGATCAGCGCGCCTCCGGTGACGTAGATACTTCCCAGTATCATCGGGAAGATACCGAATTTATTGTTTCCCGGCTTCCACTTGGTTCCGGTCAGAAATTCCACAAATCCGATTTTCTTCATTGCCGGAATTCCGTTTGCAAACAGGAATATGCAGATCAGCGCCACCGCCACGATGGAGATGACCGCAGCCAGCAGAAATACATATTCCATGATCTTCTCTCTTTTTTTCATCAGAACCTCCATTTACAGGTTTTTCCTAAATAATGTGTATGTTCCACGAAAGGACCGGAAGAACATTCTGTTCCCCCGGTCCGTCCTGCTATGCTATTTCTGCTGTCCGTCCTAGTTTGCTGCATCCCAGGTTGTTGTCCCGCCTGTGAAGATACCCTTTACGGTGTCAGAGGAGAGATCCTCTGCCGGGTTCTCCTGGTTTACGATCACTGCGATACCGTCCATGGCGATCTTCGTTGCGGTAAGCCCTTCCTCAGTCTCGGAATCCTTTAACTCGCGGGAAGCCATGCCGATGTCGAGTGTGCCGTCTGCTGCGCCGGTCATACCTGTGGTAGAATCACTTGTCTGAAGCTCGATCTCCACGTTTGCATTGACTGCCTTGTAAGCCTCGATCAGTTTCTCCATTACCGGAGATACGGAAGAGGAACCGCCGACTACGACTTTGCCTTCTGCTCCGTTGGACTCGAATGCTGCTGCGGAATCATCTCCGATATAACCGTTGTCGGAGATTACTTTCTGTCCGTCACCGCTCATGATGTAGTTGATGAAATCCTGTGCAGCCTCGCTGACCTCACCCTTTGTTGCAATATTGAACGGTCTTGCGATCTTGTAGGTACCGCTCTTGATGTTCTCTACGGTAGCCTCTGCCCCGTCGATCTTTACTGCCTTTACCGTGTCATTTAAGGAACCGAGGGATACATAACCGATTGCGTAGGTGTCACCTGCTACCGATGTGAGCATAACGTCCGTGCTGTTGGTGATGATCGCTTCCTCTGTGGTGTTATCCACTTTCTCGCCGCTCTCATCTTTTTCTTCCACACCGAACAGCTCGATGAATGCTCCTCTTGTGCCGGAACCATCCTCACGGGAATATACGGCGATTGCTGATGTATGATCGAAATCTGCATTCCCTGCCGGTGCAGCTTCGCTTGTGGTATCTGCTGCGTCCGCGGTGGCTGCTGCATCTGTGGTTGCTGCTGCATCTGTGGTGGTGTCTGCTGTCTCACTGCTGCCGCATCCTGCGAACATGCTCGCTGCCATAACACCTGTCAATAACATACACATTACTTTCTTCTTCATTTTGAATCCTCCATTCAATTTTACGGAATTTCTTCTCCGTTTTTTCTTTTACCTCGTTTCTTAGAACATGGTTTACTTTACGGGAGGAATGTAAAATGCAGAAGAGCACTTATGTAAAACCTGTGTAAAAATCCTGTCACATCATTTCGATCTGCCGGCGCAGCTCTAACATCTTATTGTCCACCTTTGCGATCACATCCGAGTAGCCACGGGTCTCGCGCTCCACATTGGCGATCTGTCCGGCATCCTTCTTATAACACATCTGTGTGTCCAGCTCCGCCCAGTAATCCATTGCAAACGAGCGGATCTGGATCTCCACACGGATCTCTGTGACTGCATCGTTGTACGTCACCGGAACGCCCGCAATCACATGAATACTCTGATAGCCGCTCTTCTTGGGATTTTTTACATAATCCTTTTCCTTGATAATATGAAAATCCTTCTGCTTCTTGATGGCATCCGCAATCCGGTAGATGTCGTCGCAGAAAAAGCACACGACCCGGATGCCGGCGATGTCATTGAGAGTCTGCACCGCCTCCTCAAAGGAGACTTCCCGCCCTTTCTTTTTGAGCTTTTTGGTGACGCTGTCCGGCGTCTTGATGCGGCAGGACATATTGCGAATGACCTGGCGGTGGCATTGTTCCGTCAGGTCAGCATTGATCAGTCTTAATCGTGCCTGTACGAGATCCATGGCAGCGGCATAGGATAGCTGCACCATCGGCTGTAACAGTTTCTCACTCAACAGGTCCTCATTCGGCAATTTTTGTTCTCCGTTTTGTTTTTCCTTTATTTCTATTCGCTTCTTTTTCTTTTTAGAATCATTCTTTGGCAAAACCCGCTGCGCCTCCCATCGCACCGCTCTGTGACGTCTCCCCCTCCATGCACCGGCGCTGCATCTGAAAGCAGATAAATCCCACAACAAACATAGCGGCGATCGCTGCCACACCGGCTCTTGATGTATCAAACAGCTGCGTGGTGATTCCCATCAGCATCGTTCCCATAAAGGAAGCTCCTTTTCCAAAAATATCGAAGATGCCGAAATACTCCGTCGACTTTTCCTTCGGGATGATCCTGGCGTAGTAGGAACGGGAGAGCGCCTGGATGGCTCCCTGAAATACTCCTACGAATGTTGCCATCATCCAGAACTTCCATGCCTGATCGAGCCAGAGCGCATAGACCGCAACTACAAAATAGGCTCCGATGCAGACCGAAATGAGTTTTGCCGACGCAAAACGCTGTGTCAATTTTCCAAACAGGATCGCGCACGGGAATGCGACGACCTGCGTGAGCAGCAATGCCATCAGAAGGCTGGTGTCGCTGATTCCGACATCTTTTCCGTAGGAAGTCGCCATCTCGATGATGGTATACACACCATCAATATAGAAGAAAAACGCTGCCAGAAACCACAGTACCGTTTTGTTGTCCCGAATCTCGCCGAAGACCTTTCCCAGTCTTGCGAAAATCTCGCGCACATTGGTGCCGCCCGCTTCCACATAGTATTTCTGCTGGTAGTTCCGCAGCAGCGGGAGTGTCACAGCCACCCACCATGCCGCGTTGATAAAAAATGCAATCATCATCGCAACCGTGCCGGAAATGCCGATCGCGTCCGCGCCGAGGATCAGACCGAGACTTGCCACAAACGGCACGCAGCTACCGATATATCCCCACGCGTATCCCTGGGAGGACACCTCGTCCATCCGCTCATCCGTCGTGACATCCACAAGCATGGAATCATAGAAAATGAGGCTTCCGGAAAATCCGACTTTTGCAATCACAAAAATGGCAAGGAACAGAATCCATGTCCGCGGAATCGCAAGCGCCGCACAGCCGAGCACTCCCATCATCATGAAAAATGTAAACAGCGGCTTCTTGCGGTTCTTATTGTCGGCAACCGCACCGAGCACCGGTCCTAAAACCGCCACAATCAGCGTTGAGATCGAGATGGCGTAGCTTAAATATGCGGTGGAATCCGAGGCGCTGATGCCGTTTGCGGATGCCATGTTTTTGTAGTAGATCGGTATAATCGTCGACACCAGAAGTGTGAACGCCGAATTTCCGACATCATACAGTACCCAGAATTTTTCGAGTCTGCTCATTTTTGTTTTCATAATCTTTTACCTCTTCTTCCTTAATAAAGCGGAATATTTCATCATAATATTTCGTACGCGTCCGCTCATCCGCATTAAAAATCTCATGTCTGGAATCCGGCATAAAGAAAAGCTTTGTCCGCTCCGTCTCCTCCGCAAACCGCTTGATCGCACCGTTATCCACCATGTGATCGCGCCCTGCCGCAAAGAGCAGCACCGGCACCTTGATCTTTGCCAGATTCTCACGCCGCATCTGTTCGCGGCTGGCGCGAAGTCCCGCAAGAACCCAACCGTAGCTTCCGCCATAGGTTCGGTAATGTTCATCTAAGAGCCGCTTTTGAAACATATAGTCATAACGCTCTCTTGAGAGACAGCTGCTCCCCTCAAACTGCGGTATATCAGAAAATCCCCGCTGTCCCGCCAGACTGGCAAAGCATTTTCTTTTTCCGGTCAGACAGCAGAACTCCGCCAGAAGCTTCGCCACAATACGCGGATATTTTCCCGTCTGCATGCCGCACATCGGTGCTGAGAGGACTGCTGCCTCGAACATTTCCGGGTATTGCTCCAATGCAAGAATCGCAATGGCGCCTCCCATAGAATGTGCAAACACGATCCGGTGTTCCTCCCTGGGGCTTACGACCTTCTCCACAAATGCCGCAAAATCCGTGACATAACTGTCATAACTCTGCACATGCACTAACTCCGGGTCATCCACCTCGCGCCCGGAATAGCCGTGTCCCCGATGCTCCGGCACATAAACCGAGTATCCCTCCTGCAGAAAACGATATACGACTTCGTTATATTTTTCCGCGAATTCGCAAAATCCGTGGGAAATCACAACACATTTCCCCGCATCCGGCAGCGAATAGCACCGGTAAGCGATCGACATGCCATCTTCCATCTTAAGATAGCCCTTCTTACCGTGCTCCTTCAGATAAGGCTCTACCGTCTCTGCCATCCAGGCGGCATAACCTATATCCTCCGCTCCCGCGCGTTTTTTACTTTCCGGCGTCATGCCTGATTCCCCTGCTTCTTTATCACGCGGACAAGCTCCGGCGTCAGTTTTCCGTCCTCGTATTCTGCGGCAATCCGTCTGCCCGTATCCGGGTAATTCGTGATCATAGCGTCCACCTGCATCTCGCACACCATGCGCATGTACTGCTCCTCGTTGACCGTCCAGACATGCACACGCTTTCCGTGCTTTTTACAGTCTTCCATGTAATTCGGGTACTGCAGGTTGTAGAGCGCCGGGTGCATGGCATCTGCGCCCACGACAAGTGCGCCGTAGCTGACCGGATTGACAATTCCGTCGCAGTAGAGCATGCCGGTCTTCGCCTGCGGATTCAGCTCCTTGATGCGCTGCACCGTGTAGTGGTTAAACGACGAATACCACACGCGCTCCTCCAGACCCATGCGGGCGGTCAAGTCAAGCACGCGCGCTTCGATCTCCGGGTAAAAGACCACGCCGGTCTTCAATTCCACATTGATCGTAAGCCCCGTCGGTTTTAACAGCTCATAGACTTCCTCGAGCGTGGGGATCATCGCACGCTCGTATCCTTCTGGATGTGTCCGGTTAAAGTTAAATCTGGATATTCTCGCATAGGTAAAATCTTTGACCCATCCGCTGCCGTCGCTGGTGCGGTCAACTGTCTCGTCATGGATGACGACCAGCTCTCCATCCTTTGTGAGCTGTACATCCAGCTCCACGCCGTCCGCGCCCATCTCAACCGCTTTCTGAAATGCCTCCAGTGTATTTTCAGGCGCGTAGCCGCTTGCACCGCGGTGCGCCCATACCAGTGTCTGTTTTTCCATGTATACAAAAACCTCCGATATGATAGCTTCTCATTTCTTCTATCATATCGGAGGTTTGTAAAATTGCCCGGGTATGTTGTGTAAAATTTAAAAGGGCTATGTAAAATGTCTGTAAGATATCATGCGTTTTTTGCCTGCCTTACATTGTAGACCGTCGCCGAACCGACCACCAGCAGGGCGCCGATGACAGCAGTTGCACCGATTGTCTCCCCATAAAAGACAGCCACCAGAATCGGATTTAAGATGGGCTCGATCGTCGAGGTCAGCGACGCCGTGACCGGAGAGACCGCATCCAGTCCCCGCGACAGGAACACATAGGACAGACCGAACTGCACCACGCCGAGCAGCAGCACGAAGAACCAGATATGCAGTGACATCTCGTTCTCCTGCCCGTAAAACGGGATCCCGATCGCCGCGCTCAGCGCACAGGATACCAGAAGCGACGATTCAAAGTCCGCTCCGCGGAATTTCTTCTGCATCATCACAAGCGCATAGGCAAGACCTGAGAGAATCGCGAGCAGATTCCCCGCCATGGCTCCGGCATCCAGCGACGTATAAAAGAAGCAGAGAATCCCGGCAAAGACTCCCGCACAGGCAAACACCGCATCACGCCCCGGCTTTTTGTGAAAGATCAGCCACATCAGAAGAATGACAAACACCGGCTCCGTGAACTGCAGTACAATCGCGTTGGCGGCTGTCGTGAGCTTGGTCGCCGCCACAAAGGCAAACGCCATCACCGTATTGCACACCGCGCCGAAGAGTACCGTCTTATTCCACACGAACTTCTGGCGGCGCAGAAGCATGTAACATCCCACAACCAGCGCCGAGAAGATACTGCGCGCTCCCTGGATCGTCACCGACGACCACGGAATCGACTTGATTAAAACGCCTCCGGTGCTGAAACAGACTGCCGATAACAGTACGCGGACCGTTCCCCGCAGACTTTCCGCATTCATTTTTTTATCACTCATATCCATTCCTCCCATCCGGGTTTCTGTCGTATTCTCCATCCGCGCTTCTGCCGTATTCTCCCATCCGTGCATCCGCCGCTTCCTATGAAATGAAAACATAGACCAGCACGAGTACTGCCAGAAACAGTACGTTTGCGATCGTAAACCACAGGAGGTAGTGCCCCTTGGTCTTATTATAATTGTGCGCGTAGATCTTATAAGAGATCAGACTCGCCATCGAGGCAATGAGCGTTCCCAGTCCGCCCAGATTCACGCCGATCGTGAGATTTTTTATATCCTGCGTGAAATCCGCCAGAAGAAGTGTCGCAGGAACATTGCTGATGATCTGGCTCGCACCGATGCCAACCGCCAGTTCCCTGCCCGCCACAAGACTTTGCAGGACAGACCGTACCGCCTCGATATTCCCCATATTGCCTATGAAGATGAAGAAACTGATAAACGTAAACAGCAGACAGTAATCCATCTGCAAAAACACCGCGCGATCCGTAAAAATGAGCACAATGAGCACCACGGCGAGCATCAGCTCCCACGGAAGCACCCGCGCTACCGAAAGCAGGCTTAGCACAAAGAGCGCCAGATAAATCCCGTTTTTCTTCCTGCCGGCTGCTCCGGGCGTCTGCAAAAGTGCCTCCGTCTCCAGCGAGATCCGGCGCTTGCCCGCGCTCAGCACGAACACGACAAGCAGCAGAAGCACACCTGACACGAGCGTATACGGTGCCATCCATCCGACAAATTCACCCAGCCCGGCACCGGAGATGCTGTAAAGATACAGATTCTGCGGATTTCCGACCGGCGTCAGCATGCTCCCCAGATTCGCTGCAAGCGTCTGCAGCACAAACGCTGTCACAATCAGCCGCTCCTGGTGGCATTTCTGCAGGATTGTGCACGCAAACGGCACAAACGTCAGAAGTGCGACATCGTTTGTGATAAACATGCTGGAAAAAAAGCACAAAAAAACAAGTACCAGCATCAGCTGCGCGGTATTCTTTGTCTTTGCCAGAAGCCGGCTGCCGATCGCATCGAACAATCCGTTGCTCTGAAATCCTGCCACAATCAGCATCAGCGACAGCAAAATGCCGAGCACGCGCCAGTCAATGTAGCCCACGTACTGCGGACCCGGGTGCACCCAGAATGCCGAGGCCACGGCAAGAACTGTGGCGATCGTGAGTACCGTTTCTTTTTTTATAAAATCTGTGATCTTCTGCAACATGTTGTCCATCATCTTTTCTGTTTCATTGTAAAAATTCCTTTCCTATTTTACTTCTCTTTTTTACACTTGCATAGGATTTTTTTCTGAAAAAGCGGCATACTACCACAAGATAGCCTGTTATCGCTGCATGCGCACAGCCGGTGTCTGGTATTTTCCCATGCATGGCTGCCCGCGCAGGAATGGAGATTTACGTGAAAAATACATTATCCTTACCTGTCACAAATGAAAACGGTTCCTATGAGATCCGCCTGGAGAGCATCGGCGGGCTGGGCGCCAATCTCTGCGGAAAAATGCTCGGAGAGCTCGGCGCACTGTCGCTTTCGCTCAATTCCTTAAGCTTTTCCAGCTACGGCTCCGAAAAGCGCGGTTCACCTGTCAAGGCGTATGTCCGCTGGTGCGCAGACGACCGCCCGCTACGCGTCAACAGCCCCGTGACCCGGCCACATCTGCTCGGCATCTTTCACGAAGGACTGATCGGCACCTACCCGGTCTTGGACGGCGTCACCGTAGACACCAAAATCGTATTAAATACCCCCTTGTCCGCTGACGAGGCGGCAGATAAGTACCACATTTCCATCGGAGAACTCTATTGTCTGGATGCGCTCGCACTTGCGATGGAAAGTCATTCCCGCATCAACATGGTCATGCTCGGTGCTCTGGTGCGCGCCAGCGGATTTATCCCGCCGGAAGCTGCCGAGACGCTCTGCCACGATACGATCGGGAAAAAATATCCCGCACTCATCGAAGCCAATCTCGCGGGTCTGCGCCTGGGATATGAAAATGTCAAAATGGCTCAGGGTGACCGCAACCTCGCCCCTCTGCCGGACGCCCCGGCGGAACGGTATGCTTGGGGCTATGCCAACGCTCCGATCGGCGGCGTCAATCCGCGGATCGGAAGCACCGTCTCCAACGATCTGACCGCCTCGCGCGAAGGGTACATTCCCCTTTTTATTCAGGAAAAATGTATCAACTGCGGACTGTGTGACACGGCATGCCCGGATATGGTCTTCCAGTTTGCTCCCGGCACCTACCGCGGAAAAAACTGCATGGTCAACCGGGGACTTGACTACTATCACTGCAAGGGCTGTCTGCGCTGTGTGGAAGTCTGCCCCACCAACGCGCTCGTGACGGCACTTGAAAAAGATTACCCGGAAAAACCGCATTTTCTTCCGAATCAGCATCTGCTGCCCGACGCCATCCGCTATCAGACTGTCGGCGCAAATTCCTGGATCACGAGCGATTCTTTTACCGACGAGAAGCGGGTCGACGGAGGCGTCGTATAAATGCAGGCAGCACCGGAGAATCGTACCGGCGCACAACCCCTGCGGAATGGAGAATGATATGGAAAAACAAAAAATTATGTATGACAGCGGCAATGAACTTGCCGCGTATGCCGCCAGGCAGATCAACTATCACGTCATGGGGTATTATCCGATCACGCCCTCTACACAGATTGCAGAAAATCTGGATGTCATGGGCGCGGAGGGGCTTCACGACATTGCCCTGATCGCCGCCGAGGGAGAACACAGTGCCGCCGGCATCTGTTACGGCGCCTCAGCCGCCGGTGGCCGTGTGTTTAATGCCACCAGCGCCAACGGACTTTTATACGCCTTAGAACAGTTTCCAGTGCAGTCCGGCACACGCATGCCGATGGTTATGAATGTTGCATGCCGCACGGTTTCCGGCCCTTTGTGCATCAAGGGCGATCACAGCGACGTCATGTATCTGCTCAACACGGGCTGGATCATCCTTTTTGCCGATGAACCGCAGAAAGTCTATGATTTTAATCTGCTCGGCCTAAAACTTGCCGAAGCTGTCCGTCTCCCGGTCGCAGTCGCGTTCGACGGCTTTTTTACGAGCCATCAGAAGCGCAAGTGCCTTGTATTCGAGGATGATGACACCGTCACCCGCTATATCGGGGAAAAGCTTTCCTGTGACAATCCGAAGATCTCCGCGTTTGCCGGCACCGGCACCGGCGGCGCTGCCGGAACGCTTCCCTACGCCAGCGTCTTAGATCTCGCGCATCCGGTTAGCATCGGCTCCTACATGAACGAACCGGACGTTATTAACAACCGCTACCAGCTCCATCTCGCCATGGAAACGGCAAGGCAGAAGCTGCCGGAATTATTTGCAGAATACGCTTCCCTCTCCGGACGCGAGCTCTCTTTCTGTGGTGCCTACCGGCACGAGGATGCCGAGGTGCTGCTCTTTGTGCTCGGTTCCTCCTACCACACCGCCATGGAAGCCGTCGACCGTCTGCGAAAAGACGGCGTAAAAGCAGGTGTCATCACCCTCTATGTCCTGCGCCCGTTCCCCGCTAAGGAACTTCGCGTCCTCTGCCACAATGCATCCACGATTCTGGTCGCAGACCGGCAGGACAGCTATGGAGCCGGCGGCGGCAACATGTCGCTCGAAATAAAAGCAGCGCTCTCCTCCCTGCCGCACCCGCCCCGCATCTTAAGCAGAATCTACGGTCTCGGCGGTAAGGACTTTTTCGTGGAGGACGCCCTCGCACTCTTTAAAGCGGCGCTCTCGCCGGACGCCCCGGCGTTCGATTACTACGGTATTACTGCCGGCACGGACACTTCGGATGCGGCAGATTCCGCAAGGACATCTTTCTCTGGAACAGAAGCGGTGACGGCGACCTCACACCAGACAGCCTCTATCGGCGAAGATCAGGCTTCAGGCACTTCCGGCAGAGCTGACCCGGCGATGGCGGTTTCTGCGATGCAGCCGCAGTATTTTAAGCCTGTCACAAGGGAAGAATCCACACCGGGTCTCACCACCTGCACCTTTGATCCCGCAACCGGGAAAATGAAAGTCTCCGGCGGCTCCGTAAAAGATACGACCGCCATGCCGATGCGCGTCGCACCGGGACACGGCGCCTGCCCGGGCTGCGGCATTCCGATCAATGTGAACCTCCTGTTAAAGGGCATCGAAGGCAACGTCGTCCTGCTGTTTCAGACCGGCTGCGGCATGGTAGTGACAACCGGTTACCCCAAAACCGCGTTCCGCGTTCCATTTCTGCACAATCTGTTTCAGAACGGCGCAGCAACTTTAAGCGGCGTTGTGGAGGCATTTCACCAGCGCCAAAAGCGTGGGGAATACCCGGACGGCGAGATTACCTTCGTGATGGTGAGCGGTGACGGCGGCATGGATATCGGTATGGGATCGGCTCTCGGCACCGCCCTGCGTGGTCATAAGCTGATCATTTTTGAGTACGATAACGGCGGCTACATGAATACCGGCTACCAGCTCTCCTACTCCACGCCGCTCGGCGCAAAAAGTTCTACTTCCCATGTCGGAAAGACGCAGTACGGCAAGAACTTCTTCCACAAGGACACACCGGAGCTGATGGCCGCAACCCACATTCCCTATGTCGCCACGGTCGCAGAATCGAATCCGACCGATTTTATCCGGAAAGCGGCAAAAGCCGCCGCCTATTCCAGGGAGTTTGGCACTGCCTATATCAAGGCGCTGTCCGCCTGTCCGCTGAACTGGAATGACAAGCCCAATCTGGAGCGGAGCGTCATTGCTGCCGCCGTAGACTGCTGCTATTTTCCGCTCTACGAAATCGAACGTGGCATCACAGCGCTGAATTATGATCCTGCTTCGAGCAATAAGAAAATCCCTGTCACAGAATGGCTGGGTATGATGGGACGCACCAGGCATCTGCTGAAGGAGGAGTACCGCTCCGTGGCCGAAGAGATCCAAAAAGAGATCGACCGGCGCTACGCCCGTCTTAGAGCGCGTGCCGAGCATCCGCTTCTGTAAGCGCACAGCTTCTACTCCATTCCGTGTCTCTTGCCATTGATGAACCACTGGAATATGCAAGATTATATCTTGGTGAGAATTTACAGATGTGGGTGGATTTGGAAGATACACTTGTACTTTAATATTTTCTGTTAAAAACCTATGATAAAAGTCCCCTTACTATTTTTGAAGGAGGACTTTTATTAAAATTTATGTCCCTATTTACATTTGTGTGTCTGATGTATCAACAGTATAATCATACATTTCACGAATTGCGTATGCAATTAGAAAATCAAGTAGTCCAAATTCAAATACAAACCATGAGGCTTTTCAGATAATCTGGAGAGCCTTTTTATATTCATAGGGTGCATTAAAAGGTATGAATTTTGTTTATGCAAGGAGGTTCATACCATGGCACTCACAAATGAAGAACTGCAAGATATTTTAGATAACCTTACACCAGAAGAACAGAAAGCCAGCCTTATATCTTTCTGGGTCAGTTTCATTATCAACATGTGTTAGACTACTGTTATACAAATCGGAATTTGTAGGGAGATTTCCTGAACTTTCCTTATTTTACAGGCTTTTCAGCCCATTATATAGTGAAATGATATGTATTTTCCCTTATTTTTGCCCTTATACGGAATCCGCAAGGGAAATAAGGGGAATTTTTGTTGCATTGCATATTAATAATTGGTTCAGTGAACCAATTTTGATTTAAGCATTGCTCGCTACTTTATCAAGAAGTCTTGCGGAATCTCGCTTTGCTTTTCTTGTTGAGTGAGCGTAAATATTCATTGTGGTACTGACATCAGAGTGTCCTAACAGTTCCTGTACATCTTTCGGAGCAGCCCCATTGGAAAGCAGGTTGCTGGTGTAAGTGTGACGTAACTGGTGGAAATGAAAACCATCAAATCTAAACGTTGATTTGCCGTCTGTTTCCTAACCGGAGCAGGCGTTTTTTTTATTTCAGAAATGCACTTGTCCGCGGAAACTATACGAATCTGCAAAAAGGTATTCACGAAACGACAGAGTATCTGGAAGCATTTCACAGAAATCTGCTTTTGAATGAGAAAAATGAGTTTGTGCGACTGTCTGCATAAACTTAAAATAACTCAAAAAACTTGACTTTTAACAGCACTAAGTTAAAATGAAAGAAATTAAGTTAAAAGGGGAATAAGAAATATCCTTACAAGCGTATTCGGAATTTCTATAAAATATGAAGCAGGGAATCATCAGGATTCTTTGCCTGTTTATATTGCAAGGAGTTATGATTTTTACACAGCATATATTGGAAACAGACGCTGTATAATGCTTACTCCGACAGAAGAACTTGCCACACTTCCGGCATTGAAAAAGCAAAAGCATATTTGACGACTCCTTTCAGAGGATAACAGTGCTGACGATAGTTCCATTGTTTTATCTTTTGGAGATACAAACGATGAGAGAATTGAAGAAGCAGTACTCTGATATTAAATATATATAGTTAATAAAGAGAGGTGCATATGCTATGCCAGGTATACTCGTGGTTGAAGATGATGAAAATTTAAATCGTGGAAT